>ERZ1673739.1981-NODE-1981-length-19180-cov-5.343582_pt1 | contig 19180 bp, 19 predicted proteins | sample MGYA00580210_ERZ1673739 | MGnify/ENA primary metagenome ERZ1673739 (study PRJEB41218, sample SAMN15661749) | gut metagenome | host: Homo sapiens | place: Canada: London | collected 2015-08-20/2019-03-30 | study: EMG produced TPA metagenomics assembly of...
AATAAAAGACAACTTTCCTACATCCGGGGTCATCTGCTTGTCCGCATCCTTGTCACCCCAATAACGGCGTAATGTATCCACACTGATAGTTTCCGGTTGTTGGACAATGCTTCCGTCCTCATATTTTGAGGGAGGGAACTTTATATCGTTTTGTTTCTTTATGTAATCACATAAATCGTAATACGCGTTATCTGAACTCAAATCTATTCCGGAAACCCTTTCCAATTCGTTTTTTAAGGCTTCAAACTGTTTTTTATCTACCGGTATTCTTTTCTTTCCCATATTTCTTTTCGGTTATCTATGGCAAAAATACAAAACATAGGCCACTAATCAAACATCTATCATGCCCAAATGTGCCTAAACTGAAATGATATAGACGTAATTCATTAATAATTAGCTTGGTATATTCATGCCTAAATGTGCCTGAACGTGCCTTTTTATGCTGTATTGGGGACTCCATATCTTTGCATCATCAACAAAAAAATAACCGATATGGAAATAACAAAAACGACTTATGATACTTTACCCGGACAGATAGATTATCTGATTCAGGAAGTATTAGAAATTAAGGATATTCTGATGGCCAGAATTGAAAAGCCGGAGGAAATACCAAAGTTCATGAACAAAGAACAGGCTTTAAAATATATCCGAAAACAAGGATATGAGATAAGCTCGTCAAAATTCTACAAGATGTCGGCAGCAGATTCGATACCCTGCCACAGGTCAGGACGTAAACTGTATTTTTTTGCCGAAGAATTAGACGGGTGGATTAAACAACAATTTGAGACGAAAAGTCAAACGATTCTAAACTTTAAGTCTCAATCAATTAAACAAATAATAAAATCAAATAAAAATAAGAATTATGAAAAAGAATAACAACATTCAAATGCCCAATCATCCATTTAAAACAGCTCAAGATGTAAAACGTTATGTCAGAGATATTTTACTTCAAGTGCAACAAGAGGAAACGTTGAAGAAAATAATAGACATAACTTCGAAAATCGATTATGCAGTCATCTATCACCTTGATGATGATGAGGCACTTGCCAGGCTTTACGAATTGCGTGAGAAAAAAAAGACGGGAGGCCTGTCGGAAGAAGAATGGAAGGAGCTATGGAGCTTGGAACCAGACGATGAAATCAAGTACATTATCCTGATAGAAGAATTATTGGGAAATGCGGATGTTTTCAATTTGGGACTTGGTATTGAGCCGGACACGCTTCTACCATACATCTATACAGGCTGTCATTGGAAAAATGTAAGTCGTCCTCTTTTAAAGGAATTTCTGGCTGTAGCGGCTAATAAGGCGGATTTTAACTATTATGACATCAGACTGAGTCGGAATATCGAAAAACTGTATAACCAGTTTGTCTCTCTTTGCACACTTGTTCCAAATTTGAATGAAAAACAAGATGAGGTAAAAATCAATCTTCAAAACGGCACATTTGTTATTTCAAAGGAGAAAAAGGAACTTAGAGATTTTGACAAAAAGGATTTTTTCAAATATCAACTTCCTTTCAAATATAACCCGGAAGCAAAATGTGATGAGTTTAAAGTGTTCTTAAACCAGGTTTTGCCAGAAAAAGAATCGCAAATGATTCTTGCGGAATACTTAGGGTATATTTTTATTAACAACTTGAAGTTAGAAAAGTGTTTAATCCTGAAAGGCGAAGGCAGTAACGGCAAATCCGTTATATTTGAAATAGTGCAGGCTCTGCTTGGCGAACATAATACTTGTTCTTATACAATAAGTAACTTGTGCAATGAGAATGGATACTTTAGAGCACAGTTAGGTAACTATCTGCTCAATTATTCTTCGGAACTTGGAGGGAAAAATATCAATCCCGACTTGTTTAAGAAGCTTATCAGCAATGAACCCATTGATGCACGTTCTCCCTATGGGCATCCATTCATTCTTCGTAATTATGGGAAATTCATGTTTAACACCATTAAATTTCCTAATAATATTGAATTTACACATGCGTATTTGCGAAGATTCATTATTTTGAATTTTGAAGTGATTATCCCGGATGAAAAGCAGGACAAGAACTTGGCCAAAAGAATAATTTCTAAAGAATTGAGTGGAATATTTAATTGGGTGCTGGAAGGCTTGGACAGGCTACTGAAACAGCAACAGTTTACGGAGTCGCCTAAGGCAAAGGAACTTTTGGAAGAAATGCGGTTTGAATCTGACACTGTGGCGCAGTTTATTGAAGCAAAGCAATACGTACCTTCTCAGTCAAAAGACAATAATATGTTACTTAAGAAATTCAGGGAAGAGTATAAAAGTTATTGTAAGATGAATGAGTTAACACCTGTTGGTTCAAAGGAGTTTTCAACTCGTATAAAAAGCCTTGGGTTTAAATTTGAACGGTATAAGGCCGGAGGTAGTTATTATGTTTTTCTGAATAAGCAAGATGGGGAGAAAATTTTAGAGAACATCACTAATTTCAATGATTATGAGAATATCGATGAAAGTCTCAATGTTTAAAAGTGCAATAAGTAAAAAGAGTATTGGTACAGTTCTTTTGAAAGACTGGCTGCTAACTTCCAATTCTTATTCTTCGCTGATAAAGGAACTTAGAGAAGAGGAGAATCAGGCAAGGAAAAAAGAAATCAAAGACCTTTTACCTGCTATTACAGTAAGCTGTGTCTGCTCTGAGCGCTTAAACGACTGTATAATAGGATATACTAATCTAATCTGTATTGATATTGACGGGAAAGACAACCCGTCAATATCTAACATGGAAGAGTTGAAGGAACGTTTGGGCAAACTGCCTTATATAATGTATTGCGGTTTGTCTGCAAGTGGAAAGGGTGTGTTCTGTATTATACCTTATGAGGATTACAGAAAGCATAAACTTCATTTTTATGCACTTGAACAGGAATTTAAAGATATGGGAATAGTCGTTGATTCAAGTTGTAGTGACATATGCCGGTTGCGTTTCTATTCGTATGATGAACATCCTTATGTGAACTTTGATGCAGAAGTATATACGCGTACATTAGACAAATCAAGTGCAATACATTTGAAATCAGAAATTATTGCTCCTAAGAAAAGTGGTGACAGGCGGATTCTAAATGTAACATCGAAACCCTTGTCTTTGAGAGAGGCTTTGTTGCAGCCGTCAAACCTTGATTTTGCAAGTGCGGTTCCTTTGAGCAAAACGGCAGAAACAGAAAGGCTTCTGAATTTGGTGATTGAAAGGCAGATTGATATAACTTCAATCTATAATGATTGGATTAAAATTGGCTTAGTTATTAGAAATCTATTCGGAGACAAAGGGCTTGATTTATTTGATAAAGTGAGTAGCTTCCATCCAAAGTACAGTCAGGAAGAAGTCGAAGATAAATTCTTTGAATTAGACGAAGAAAAATATAGGGCAAGTACTCAAAGTCTCTTTGAAATCGCAGCAAAATACGGAATTTACAAATAGTTATTTAAAACAATATCATTATGGACTGGAAAGTAAGATGCAGAGAGAAAAGAAAATTGCCACTAAACAAGAGATTACCAGTTATAATGGATGCTATTTGTTTTATTAATGGTAATAGAAGTTCGGGCATGAATCAAGTTTGCGATATATTAAGATACATGAAAACAGGAAAATTGTGATGTACATACTTCTCGCTTGATTTTATTGCGAACAAAAGGGATAACTACCGGTGTGTAGCTTATCCCTTTTATTTGTATTATACTATCGGTGAAAAGCCTCAACCGATAAGGCAATAGTTATGAAAGAAAGAAACGAGATGAAATGCGATGTAATTTACCGGTGTGTTTCGTTTATCATTGATTATCAGTACTTCTCGGAAACTGTGTGCAAATTGTGTGCAATGAACTTTTGTGTGCAAAGAAAAAGCCGCTACAAATCTCTTTGTAACGGCTTGATTTCCTTTGTTTTATGCTTCGTGGACCAGCCTGGGCTTGAACCAGGGACCTCCAGATTATGAGTCTGTTGCTCTAACCAACTGAGCTACAAGTCCGAAACAACTTCTTTTTGAAATTGCAGTGCAAAAGTAATATGATTTATTGAGATATGCAAATAATAAAGGTAAAAAATGGAGGGAAAAGCTTTCAATATTGCCGGAACTATTGTATTTTCGCATCGTGGAATGATGTATGAAACAGAAATCGCATATAATTTAAGGTAAAGATGAGTACAAAAGAGACTGATTGGTTGAGTGTCGGTTTGAACGACCGGCAAGTAGAAGAGAGACGTGCCCGTCATGGGAGTAACGAACTGACCCCGCCGAAACGCCCTTCAATGTGGAGGCTTTATTTGGAGAAATTTCAGGACCCCGTAATACGGATATTGTTGGTAGCCGCCTTGTTGTCTTTTGTAGTCGCTTTTGTGGAAAATGAATTTGCAGAGACCATAGGAATCGTGTGTGCCATATTGTTGGCTACAGGCATCGGCTTTTATTTTGAGTACGATGCCGCCCGTAAATTCGATGTGTTGAATGCTTTGGGAAGCGAGGCGCTTGTACGGGTTGTACGGAACGGACAGGTGTGTGAGGTTCCGCGTAAGGAACTTGTGGTGGGAGACATCATCATGTTGGAAACCGGAGACGAGATACCTGCCGATGCCGAGTTGTTGAAGGCTGAAAGTTTGCAGGTGAATGAATCGAATCTGACGGGAGAGCCGGTTACGCGGAAAAGTACGGATCATTCGGATTTTGATAAAAATGCCCCGTATGCCACGAATCGATTGATGCGTGGCACGACCATTGTAGAGGGGAGTGCTACGGCTCGTGTGATAGCTGTGGGCGACCATACGGAGATTGGTCAGGTAGCTCGTGAAGCGACGGTGCTGACCGGTGAGAAGACCCCATTGAACAAGCAGTTGGATCGTTTGGCCGGTTTCATTAGTAAGATAGGCTATACCGTGGCGTTCCTTACGTTTACGATATTTACGGTACATGGTTTGATGGAATATGTCCCCAAGGTCGATATGTGGGGGAGTGAGAACTATTGGCATGTGTTTGGGATGGTGCTGAATAATTTCATGATGGCTGTGACGTTGATTGTCATGGCTGTTCCCGAGGGATTGCCGATGGCTGTGACGTTAAGTCTGGCATTGAATATGCGCCGTATGCTGAAAACCAATAACTTGGTACGTAAGATGCATGCTTGCGAGACGATGGGGGCCATTACGGTGATTTGTACGGACAAGACAGGGACACTGACACAAAATCGCATGACCGTGTCGCAAATGCTGATGCAAGATGAGGATTCGGCACTCTTGGATGAAGCTATCGCGTGCAATACGACTGCCTTTTTGAATGAATCCCGTACGGAGGGGTTGGGAAATCCCACGGAAGTGGCTTTGTTGCTTTGGATGCAAGGGCGCGGTTCGGATTATATGAAGGTGCGCCAAGGAGTGGAAGAAGTGGCTCGTCTGCCTTTCTCTTCAGAGCGGAAATATATGGCTACGATAGTGAATTCCTCCGTGTTGGGACGAAAGGTTGTATATGTGAAAGGGGCACCGGAAATCGTTTTGGGACTTTGCCGGGGTTTATCGGAAGAGCAAATTGCAGGGTATCACGTCCAACTGAAAGACTGGCAGATGCACGCTCAGCGTACTTTGTTGCTGGCTTATAAGGAAGTGGCGGATACGGAAGATGATTGTGCGGCTTTGGTACAATCCGGCGGGTTGACCTTGTTGGGCTTGGCGGCTATTAGCGACCCCGTGCGCCCGGAAGTGCCCCAGGCCGTGGAGAACTGCTTGAAGGCCGGGGTGCAAATCAAGGTCGTGACGGGCGACAGCACGGGTACCGCTGTGGAAATAGCCCGTCAAATCGGTTTGTGGAAAGAAGGAGACGACGAAAAGAAGAATTGCATGCGGGGTGTTGACTTTGCTGCGTTGAGCGACGAAGAAGCCCTGCAACGTATCAAGGACTTGAAGGTGATGAGCCGTGCCCGTCCGTTGGACAAGCAACGGTTGGTGAAGTTGTTGCAGACGGAGGGAGAAGTCGTGGCTGTGACCGGCGACGGGACGAACGATGCTCCGGCGTTGAACTTTGCCCAAGTCGGCCTGTCGATGGGGTCGGGGACTTCGGTAGCCAAGGAAGCCAGTGACATTACATTGCTTGACGATTCGTTCCGTAGCATCGTCACGGCTGTCATGTGGGGACGATCGTTGTATAAGAATATCCAACGTTTTGTCATGTTCCAGTTGACTATTAATTTCACCGCTTTGCTGGTCGTGCTTATCGGCGCGTTCATGGGGACGACTCTTCCGTTGACCGTTACCCAAATGTTGTGGGTGAATATCATCATGGATACTTTTGCGGCTTTGGCTTTGGCTTCGTTACCGGCCGACCCGAACGTGATGAACGAGAAGCCGCGTCCTGTAGGGCAATTCATCATCACACGTCCGATATGGACATCGATATTGGGTTATGGGACAGCTTTTGTCGTGTTCTTGTTGGCCATGCTTCTCCGTATAGAAATCACCGGAGGAATGGATGTATATGATTTGACCCTGTTTTTCACATTCTTTGTCTTGTTGCAGTTCTGGAATTTGTTGAATGCAAAGACTTATTCTACGACAGATTCGGCTTTCAAACATCTTTCCCGGTGTGCCGGCGTGTTGACCGTATTATGTCTTATCCTGTGTGGTCAGTGGCTGATTGTACAGTTCGGCGGGCCGGTATTCCGCACTGTACCTTTGGCGGCCAGGGACTGGGGGATATTGCTTGCTGTAAGCTCTCTTGTATTATGGGTAGGAGAGGCAGGTCGTCTCTTTAAACGGCTTTGCCGGAAAAAAGCAGAATGAAATGGATAAACGGATAAAAAATATTATTTTCGATTTCGGCGGTATTATCGTGGATTTGGACAAGCAGGCAGCGGTTCATGCTTTTGAGGCGTTGGGCTTTGAAGCCCACGCTTATATCAATGATTATGTGCAGGACGGAGTGTTTGCCTTGATGGAAACCGGAGAGATGTCACCGGATGAGTTTTGCACTTATGTGCGGAAGAAAGTCGGGGCGGATGTGAAAGATGAAGAAATCTTTCGGGCTTGGAATAAGATGTTGGTCGGGATTCCGGCTTGTCGCATGCAAACCATCCGTAATCTGCGGACGGATTACCGCACTTATATGCTCAGTAATACGAATGCCATGCACTGGGCATATTCATGCCGTGAATTGATGGCTTCTACGGGGCTGGAGATGGGAGATTGTTTCGACCGCATATTCCTGTCCTTCCAGATGCATCTGGCCAAACCGGACGAACGGATATTCCGTAAGGTGTTGTCGGAAGCCGGGTTGAAGCCGGAAGAGACATTGTTTGTCGATGACTCTTCCGAAAATTGCAGGACGGCAGAGAGTTTGGGTATACAGGTGTTCCATTCCCGACAGCCGGAAGATTGGTTCAGTTTGTTGGAGTAATGATGAAGGAGAATGAAGTTTATCACGCTTACTGACCCCTTACCTTATCAGGCTTGTGTCGCCACGATTGGTTTTTTCGACGGTGTGCACCGGGGGCATCGCTTTTTGATACGGCAGTTGACCCGTTATGCCGCTGGGCACGATTTGGCTTCCTTGCTGATCACTTTCCGTACGCATCCGCGTCAGGTCATGCAAGCCGCTTATCAGCCTCAGTTGCTGACCACATATGATGAGAAATGCGAGCAGTTGACTACGACGGGAGCGGATTATTGCCTGACGTTGGATTTCACCACGGCATTGGCAGCTTTGTCAGCTCGTCGTTTTATGGTTGAAATACTGAAAGAGAAGTTATCTGTAAAGGTCCTGATTATCGGATACGACCATCGTTTCGGACATGACCGTTCGGAGGGATTTGCGGAATATGTGGAATATGGACGGGAATTGGGGATGGAAGTCGTTCGTGCGGACGCCTTTGCCATGAGCGAGGTGAATGTAAGTTCGTCTATGGTCAGGGCTTGTCTGGCCGAAGGCGAGGTAGGAATGGCGGCACGTTGCCTGACCCGTCCGTACGAAATTACGGGACGTGTGGTTCATGGTTTCCACGTAGGGCATGAACTGGGCTTTCCTACGGCGAATATACAGGTGGAGGATGCACAGAAACTGATTCCTAAAAACGGCGTATATGCTGTTTGGGTCAAAGGAGGAACAGGAGGAGAGGAACACGTTTGGGGAGGGATGTTGAATATCGGTCTTCGGCCCACGATGGAAAACGGCGAGAATCGCACCATAGAAGTACATTTGTTGGATTTTGCCGGAGATTTGTACGGTTGTTGCTTGACGTTGAGTTTCGTCAGGCGTTTGAGAGACGAAAGGAAGTTCAGGAACAAAGGGGAATTGGTTCATCAGCTTCGTGAGGATGAGGCTATGGTGAGAATGATTTTAAACAAGGAGCAATAGCTTGGAAAGGAGATTGGTATGAAACGTACGGTTTGTTTGGTGATTATTTTTTTGTTGGCCCAGGTTTTGTCTTCCTTGGTAGTCTTGTTCTTTTTCAATCTTTCGGATCTGCTTCACGAAGGACGTTTGGATGTGAATGCATTGGCATCTTCTCCATCGGCTTTGGGGATTTCTCTGTTATTAAACGGGGCTGTGGTATGGGCGGTGATGACTTTGTTGAGATGGACAGACCGTAAAAGTTTCCGTTTCAGGCAAATAAAATGGCCTGTATACGCCGTCGTGGTTTTATGGATGTTGCCCGTCATATTTATTGTAAACCTGTTGCTGGAGACTTTGACATTAGAGGACTTGAATAAGGATGTATTTGCCACGCTTGTGTATAACCCTTGGGGAGTCTTGGCCATCGTCTTGGTCGGGCCTTTTACTGAAGAACTGGTGTTCCGGATGGGAATCCAGCGGCATCTTATCCGGTACAGGATGCGTCCGTGGATGGCCATTTTGCTTTCAGCCTTGATATTCGGAGCCGTACATGGTAATCCGGCACAAATACCGGGAGCCGTAGTTTTTGGTTGGGTTTTGGGTTGGTTGTACTGGCGGTCGGGTACGATTTGGATTCCGGTGGTGGCACATGTCTTCAATAATTTTGTGGGTGTTGCCATGCTTTGGTGTACGGGAGATACGGATACGACTTTGGTGGAGTTGTGCGGTGGTGCCGGCGCAGCTTCCGTTTGGGCTTTGGCAGCTGCGGTTTGCGGATATGTAGGTTACCGTTATTTAGATAAGGTGCTTGGGGTAGAGGGTGAATCGGGACAGTAAAAAAACGTGTGGGAGAACGTAAGGGATGCAGAGGCTCTCTGCCGTCTCGATGTTATCTTATCGGAATGGAGACGGGTAGTGGCGCAACTCATTTCTGAGTGTGCCGGATTGCTGTTGGGTCACTCTGTCCATTAAAGTCCAAAAGCGGGGACCGTGGTTCATCTCTTGGGTGTGGCAAAGTTCGTGGAGCAGTACGTAATCGGATAACCGGAGGGGGAGAATCATCAGGTATAGCGACAGGTTGATATGTCCTTTGCTGGAGCAGCTTCCCCAACGTGTACGGGCAGAATTGATGCTGAGCCGGGTGTAATGGAATCCGTGACGGGAAGCCAATTCCTGAATCCGTGGCGGTAGTATGGCCTTGGCTTGCTTGCGCAATGCCTCCGTGACGACTTTGAAAAGCCAAGGTTGCAAATGTTCGAAATCCGTTTGCGGAGGATAGATGATTTCCACGCGGTGGGGAGTATGCCGGATGAAGAAGTCCTGCCGTTGTCCCTCCGTGAATGTGAGAGTCAGTTGGTCGGTAGCTATCTTAAAATTACCGTCTATCATCATTTTGTTGTGGGTTTGTCATGAAGATATATCACGATTCCAAAATCCCCGCCATACGGTTCTTGCGGTAAGAAACGTGGCGGGGAAGTCGGGTATTTAATATGTGTAATCTTGCCTATTTCTTTTTGAATACATCCAGATTCCATTCGGCATGCCATGGAATCGTAATTTTGTTGGTTTGCTTGTCAATCATCATAGGCAACCAGATGTAACGGCTGTCTTGCAGGTCTTTCTTTTTCCACATGTCGAAGCATGCTATGAAGGCGTTTTTCTTGCCCTGCACGGGGATAACGAAAGTGCTTTGTCCGTAGAATGTCTTTTCGGCATCCGGTCCCGTACAAGGGTCTCCCAAAACCGTCCACTCTCCCATGATAGAGTCGGCCACTGCCAATTCGGCACTGTTGGGATCCCAACCGGTACAACCGCTGGAAAGCATATAATACTTGTTTCCGTGTTTGAAGACGGCAGGTGCCTCCCTTGCCATACCGACGAAACGGCGTACATATTTTCCGTCCGGTTTGGTGTAATCTTCAGTCAGCCGGTTGATGTGCATGGTCTGGTTTTCTTCTGACGAAGAGAACTGGTAAGCAGTTCCGTCATCGTCTACGAATACGGTTTGGTCACGGCTCATCGTACCGTTCGGGCGGAATCCGTCCAGATACTTAAACGGGCCTGTCGGTGAATCGGCGATGGCTACACCGGCCTCTGCTTTACTGTAGTCCGGACTGTCTATGTGCATCCACATGACAAACTTCTTGGTCTTTTGGTTGTAAACCACTTTGGGACGTTCGAGTACCTGCGTCGGGTGGATGTCGCTGTTCGGATCATCGGTAATGGCTTTCAGAGCCACTCCTTCGAATTTCCAATTCAGTAAGTCCTTACTGGAGTAGCAGCTTACTCCGGTTACGTCTGTGCGATAGCGCTCCCAAGTTGCATCGGAGGGCAGGACGGTCTTACCGACCTTGTATTCACCGTACCAATAGTACGTACCTTTATGGTATAAGATACCGCCTCCGTGAGCGTTGATGGGGTTACCTTCCGTGTCGTTCCAAACTTCTTTGGGACGGAAGAACTCGTTTTTTTGTGCCTGAATGTGTACTGTTCCCAATGCACATACGGCCACTGCAGCAATTACAATTCTTCTTAACATAATATAATGGCCAGGTTTATAAAATTAGAATTCGCTTCAAAGATAGTATAATCTTGAGTAAAAATCAAGGTTTAGGCATGCAAAAACTGTAAAAATGAAAAAGGGGCACCTCCACAGGCAACCCTTTTCGTCGTTAGTATGTTATGAAAAAATTTGAGAGAATTGAAACTTCACAGTTTCATTGCGTTTTATTAAGCACTAACTTGTTTATATAGAAAAAGCATAAAATGTTCCATTAATCTTGTTTGAGCTTTCCCGATGAAAGTATTTTCATGAATCGGTCATCCATATCTCCCGTAAGATTGACGATGGTCAGTGTTTTCTCATCCGGATTCAGATTCAGCACGACCAGTTCCCGTATCACTTCATCGTGTTTACGGACAAAGACTTTATTGTTTTGTCCGGGTTGGTTTTCTACCAACGGGGAAAATCTGTTTTTGTTCTTTTCTATGAGCTGTTCGGCTTCACGGAAGAGCTTCTCGCTTTGCTTTGTCGCCGTGATGATACGGGCACTTTTCAGTTTGGAAAGGAGATATTCCGGAACCTCTTCATCTCTGTCTCCATCCGGGGCCGTCATGGTGTCCATGAGTTTCTCCATCATTATCGGACTGACGGTCTGGCATTGTATATCACCGTCTTCCTTGGCACACTGTTCCATGAACTTAGACGCAAAGTCCTGCCCCCACACGTGGATAGAACATGCTATTAACAATAAGCAAAGAACGCGTTTCATTTTATTGTTCTTTTTGTGTCTCTTTAGGCTGCACCTGCAGGAGGGAATCCTGTTTGGATGCTTCGCTCAGGCTTTGCGACACCATTTGCAGGGCATCGGATATCTGATTGTAAGCCATTTCCGGATCATTGTACGAATCCTGATAGTTCTCGTAGTTGTAGTCGTTCTCCACGGTGGCTTCACGGCGGAAAGAACTTTGTGCGGCATTGCCTAACGTGAGGATGATGGCTACGGATGCAGCGGCTTTGTAGAGAGGCATCATCCGGCGTACCCACGTGATTCTACGTGCTTTCACCGGTTCGTCCTTCTCTATGTGCGCCATGATTCTTGCGTCAAAATCCTCACCTAATTTCACATCCTGCCACATCTTTTCGCTTACAAAGAGAGGCTTGTAAGGCATGAGATGGCTCGGTATATGGGTTTGATTGAAGAAGGTTTTCAGTATGGCTTCTTCTTCCAAGGAGGTTTCGCATTGCCAATAGCGTTCCAGAAGTTGTTCTATGTACTTATAGTCCATATCCTTGTATTTCTGTGTACTTTTGCTTGATTCGTTGTCTGGCACGGAACAGATAGACTTTCACTTGTTCTTCGCTCAAATTCAGAATTGCTGCAATCTCTTTATAGCTTTTGCCTTCTATTTCTCTCAGTTGGACGATGTCCTGTTGGGTTTGGGGCAATTCTTTCAACAGTTTTTGAAGAAGTCCAAGCCCTTCACGAGCCGTCAGGCTATCGTATGGAGTGGAAGTATCGGGGCGGCTATGCAGGCTTTCGTCCAAGGCGACATGCTGCGCTTCTTTTTTTTCGCTTCTGTCCAAGGAGAGGTGCCTGCAAATGGTCAGACAATAAGCTTCGATAGAGTTCAGTTGCGACCATTCATCGCGCTTGTCCCACACCCTTATCAGTGTTTCTTGAACGATGTCTTCCGCTTCTGCCGTGTCGAACGTGATACGAAGAGCCAACCGATAGAGTTTGTCTTTCAGGGGCAATATATCGTTCCGAAAACTGATTTCTTTCATCTCTCTGTAATAATGACGGGCGAGTGCCTGAAAAGTTACACTCACCCGCCATTTTTTTTAAAATATTTTTTTCGTCTTATCCTATCTCTCTATAACTGTGCCGGATACGCCGTCGATAGCCGTGGCCAAAGTGATAATGACTTTGCTTACTCCGGCATGGATGGCCTCAAATGAGTTTTCCAATTTCGGAATCATTCCACCTTGTATGATGCCTTCCTCCACGTAGCGTTTAAATTCGCTTTCGTTGATATGAGGAATGAGGCTGTCATCGTCTTCTGCATCTCTCAGGACGCCTTTCTTTTCAAAACAGTACATCAGGGTGACATCGAACGCATCGGCCATGGCTTTGGCGGTTTCCCCTGCAATGGTGTCGGCATTGGTATTCAGGATATGTCCCTGCCCGTCGTGCGTCAAGGGAGCCATGACGGGCACGATGCCTTTACGAATCAGATCGGCTAAAAGCGTACCGTTTACTACGTCTACGTCTCCTACGAAACCGTAGTCCACATCCTTCACCGGACGTTTGTGAGAACGTATCACATCCATGTCGGCCCCGGTCAAGCCTAAGGCGTTGACACCTTGTGCCTGAAGGCGTACCACAATGTTTTTGTTGACCAGTCCGCCATACACCATGGTGACCACGTTCAGCATGTCTGCGTCCGTGACGCGGCGACCGTTGATCATTTGGCTTTCTATTCCTAATTGGGCTGCGACTTTGGTGGCGGAACGTCCTCCGCCATGTACCAATATCTTATGGCCTTCAACTGTCGTGAAAGCTGCCAGCAGTTGGTGGAGCGAGTCTTCTTCCTCTACGATTTTGCCGCCCACTTTGATGATGGTGAGTTTCTCTTTCATGTTCATTCCAAATAAGTATAACCATAAAGTCCCGAGCGGTAGTTGTTCAGGAACTCTTTACCCTCTTCGAGCGAAATCTTTCCGCTTTGGATAGATTTGGACACCCATATTTCGAGGCGGCGAACCAGTTTCTTCGGTTCATACTGCACGTATTCCAACACCTCGGCTACGGTTTCGCCGTCGATGATTTGGTCGATGGTATATCCTTTGTCCGTCACGGAAACATGTACGGCATTGGTGTCGCCGAACAGGTTGTGCATGTCGCCCAATATTTCTTGATAGGCACCGACCAGGAACACGGCGAGGTAATAGTTTTCGCCTTTCTTCAACGTATGCACCGGCAGGCTGTGGGAGATATGGCTGTTGGTCACGAAGTTGGCGATTTTTCCGTCCGAATCGCAGGTGATATCCTGTATCGTGGCGTGCGTGTTCGGACGTTCGTCCAGCCGCTGTATCGGCATGATGGGGAAGAGCTGGTCTATGGCCCATGTGTCCGGCAGGCTTTGGAACAGTGAGAAATTGCAGAAATACTTGTCGGCCAATAGTTTGTCGAGCGTCATAAGCTCTTCCGGTATATGTTTCTGGGTTTGTGCCAAAAGGTTGACTTCACGTGTGACGCTCCAATACATGCTTTCGATGTCGGCACGTGTCCGTAAGTCTACGATGCCGTGGCTGAACAGGTCCAGTGATTCTTCTCTGATTTGTTGGGCGTCGTGCCAGTCTTCCAGAAGGGTACGCGGGTTCAGGTTGTCCCAAATCTCATACATGTCCTTTACCAGTTGGTGAGCTTCCGGCGAAGGCTCGAAATTCTCGTCCATACGGGGAAGAGAGGCCGTTTCCAGCACTTGCATGATGAGCACCGAATGGTGGGCGGACAGCGACCGCCCGCTTTCCGTAATCAGGTTCGGATGCGGGAGATTGTTTTTATTGGCAGCGTCGACGAAAGTATAGATACAGTCGTTCACATATTCCTGAATGGAGTAGTTCACAGAACTTTCGCTATTGCTGGAGCGTGTACCGTCGTAGTCTACTCCCAGTCCGCCACCGCAATCCACGAACTCCACATCATAACCCAGATGATGGAGTTGGATGTAAAACTGCGAAGCTTCGCGCAGGGCGGTCTGTATGCGGCGTATCTTGGTAATCTGGCTGCCGATGTGGAAATGGATAAGTTTCAGGCAGTCTTTCATACCTTTGGCTTCCAACATGTCGAGTGCTTCCAGCAGTTCACTGGACGTCAGACCGAACTTGCTGGCATCTCCGCCGCTTTCTTCCCATTTCCCGCTGCCGGACGAAGCCAATTTGATACGGATACCGATATTGGGTCTTACGTTGAGTTTCTGGGCAACCTCGTAGATGGTGTTCAGCTCGTTGAGTTTCTCTACCACCAGGAAGATGCGTTTGCCCATCTTTTGGGCCAATAAAGCCAGTTCTATGTAATTATGGTCTTTGTAACCGTTGCAGATGATGGGAGAGGCTGAGTCGGTATTGACAGCGATGACCGCATGCAGTTCCGGTTTGGAACCGGCTTCCAGTCCCAAGTTGAATTTCTTGCCATGGCTGATGACCTCTTCTACCACGGGACGTATTTGGTTGACCTTAATGGGATAAATGATGAAATTCTCTCCTTTGTAGTCATATTCCTTGGCAGCCTTCTCGAAGCAATTGCTGGTTTTCTCGATACGGTTGTCCAGAATGTCGGGAAACCGTACCAATACGGGAGCCGACATGTCCCGAATGGCCAATTCGTCCATCAGTTCCCTTAAATCGACTTTTACGCTATCCTTTCTCGGAGTTACGTAAACGTGCCCTTTTTCGTTGATTCCAAAATAGTTGACTCCCCATCCGTTGATGTTGTACAATTCTTCGGAGTCTTCAATACGCCATTTTCTCATTACGTTCTTTATAGGTTTAATAGTTCACGAAGCAAACGGACGGAGTCCTTTATTTTATCGTAGTTCTCTAATAAGCTGACATCTAATGTATATTGTGCCCGGCTGTAAAAGGGTTCGCGTATCGCGAGGGAATCCCGGATATATTGTTTCATCTCATCCTCCGTTTTGTCTTTCAACAGAGGACGTTCCACCTTTCCCATCTTCAGATGCTGGAACAGCACGTCGGGAGAGGCTTTCAAGTACACCGTTTGCGCCTGCCGGTTCATGTATTCCATGTTGTCGAAAAAGCAAGGTGTTCCCCCACCGCAGGAAATGATGACATTCTCGAACTCGGCTACCTCGTGCAGGACTTTCTGTTCGATCTCGCGGAATCCGTTTTCTCCGTTTTCCGCGAATATTTGGGGGATGGTCCGGCGGTAGCGTTCTTCGATATACCAGTCTAAATCATAAAACGGGAGAGCCAGGCTTTGGGACAATGCCTTTCCCACGGTCGTCTTTCCGGCTCCCATGTAACCGATTAAGATGATACGTGTCATTTTTTCTTGCTATAAGTTCTTTTACGTGCCGTCGTTTTAGGTTTCTCGTCTTGTTCCTTGACCACGGTCATGCACTCCTCCAGTGTCAGTTCTTTGGCACGTTCTGCCAGAGTCTTCGGCAATCGGTAATTATTGCCTTTGTAGGCGATGTAAGGACCGTAGCGTCCGTTGAGTACTTCCAATTCCGGTTCTTCTTCGAATTTTCTCAAATGGCGTTCCACTTCGGCCTGCCGTTTTTCGATGATGAGTTTGATGGCCTCTTGGAGGGTGACGCTCATCGGGTCGCTGCCTTTGGGGAGCTAGACATATTTCTTGTTGTGCAAGACGTAAGGGCCGAAACGTCCCGTACCGATGGATACGGTCGTACCTTCAAAAGTGCCGAGGTCGCGAGGAAGTTTGAACAGTTCGAGGGCCTCTTCCAGAGTGATGGTTTCCAGGCTTTGCCCGTTCTTCATCTGGGCGAACCTCGGTTTCTCCTCATCCTCTGCCGTTCCGATTTGCACCACCGGGCCGAAACGCCCGATTTTGACAAATACAGGTTTTCCGCTTTGCGGGTCCGTGCCCAACAAACGTTCGCCCACTTTATGCTCGGATTTGGCATTGAGGGTTTTTTCCACCTCCGGTTCGAAGTCGCCATAGAAGTCTTTCATCATTTGCGTCCATTCCGTTTTTCCTTCTGCGATGTCGTCGAACTTCTTTTCCACCTCGGCCGTGAAGTTATAATCCATGATTTCGGGGAAATATTGTAAAAGGAAGTCGTTGACCACCGTCCCCACATCTGTCGGAACCAACTTGCCCCTTTCGGCTCCGATGACGGTTTGTTTGGCTTGTTGGCTGATGGTGTCTCCTTTCAACGTAAGGATAACCAATTCCTTTTCTTCTCCTCCCTTGTCTCCTTTGGTCACGTATTCGCGTTGTTGTATGGTGCTGATGGTAGGAGCGTAAGTAGAAGGGCGCCCGATGCCCAATTCTTCCAGTTTTTTAACCAGGCTGGCTTCGTTGTAGCGTGGAGGGTGTTGGGTGAACCGTTGCAGGGCTTGTATCTCTTTTCGTTCCAGTTGCTGTCCGGTCTCCATCGGGGGGAGCAGGTTGCCTTCCGCCGTCTCGTTCTCCGAGTCTTCGTCGAAACTTTCCCGATATACCTTCAGGAAACCGTCGAATTTGATGACTTCTCCTGTGGCGACGAAAGCGGCGTCTTGTCCGCTTATCTGGATGGTAGCGGTAGTTTTTTCTATTTCAGCATCGGCCATTTGGGAAGCGACCGTACGTTTCCATATCAAGTCGTACAGACGGCGTTCCTGTGGCGTACCCTCTATTTCCGTCTGGTCCATATAGGTGGGGCGGATGGCCTCGTGGGCTTCCTGCGCTCCTTTCGTTTTGGTATGGAATTGGCGGCTCTTGACGTAACGTTCGCCCATGAGCTCCTTGATGACAGCCGTGCTGGCATTGATGCACAGCGAAGACAAATTGACAGAGTCCGTACGCATGTAGGTGATGCGCCCGGATTCATACAGGCGTTGGGCTATCATCATGGTTTGCGCCACGGTAAAACCGAGTTTGTGGGCCGCTTCCTGTTGCAGCGTGGAAGTGGTGAATGGAGCCGCCGGCATGCGTTTTTGCGGTCGTGTGGCGATGTCGCGGATGGTAAAGGCCGCGCTTTTGCAGCTTTCCAGAAAACGAGTGGCTTCCTCCTTGTTTTTGAAACGTTGGTTCAGTTCGGCCTTGATTTCCGTGCCATCCTTGCTATTGGCAGGCGTGAAAAGGGCTACTACGCGATAACTTTCTTCGCTTTTGAACTGTTGGATTTCCCGTTCGCGTTCCACAATCAGGCGTACGGCCACGCTTTGCACGCGTCCGGCAGAAAGTGCGGGTTTTACTTTCTTCCAAAGCACCGGAGAGAGTTTGAAACCCACGATACGGTCGAGCACCCGCCGTGCCTGTTGGGCGTTTACCAGATTGAGGTCGATGTCCCTCGGGTGTTCGATGGCTTGCAGGATGGCAGGTTTGGTGATTTCGTGAAACACGATGCGTTTGGTTTGTTCCGGTTTCAGGCCGAGCACTTCATACAAATGCCATGAGATAGCCTCTCCTTCACGGTCCTCATCGGAAGCCAGCCAGACGGTTCCGGCATTTTTGGCTTCCGCTTTCAGTTCGTTCACCAGTTTGGTCTTTTCGGAAGGTATCTCATATTGCGGTGCGAAGTTCGTCGTGTCGATGCTGAACTCTTTTTTCTTTAAGTCACGGATGTGCCCGTAACTGGATAATACTTTGTAGTCTGCTCCCAAAAACTTTTCAATGGTTTTGGCTTTGGCAGGAGACTCCACGATCACCAAATTTTTCTGCATGGTCTGTACCTTTATAAAATTTCGGCAGCAAAAGTAGAAAAAAAAGATAGATTACACCTTATATATAACAATTTTTTTGAATAAATGGAGCCGTACGCGCTGTGTCTCCCTTGGGGAGAGGGGATTAGGGCCATTGTGCCAACAGCTTTTCGATGCCTTTTCTCACAGATGCCAGGCCGAAGTCTTCCGGGCGCAATTCTTTCACGGGAATCCACAACAGTTCGGCCGCGTCGTCCATGGCATGAGCCAAGCTGCTGTCTGCCACCGTGCAGCGGAAGAAACAATCTACGGTGTGTACCAGAAATCCGGAATACAGGTAAGTGTTGGGCAGGGAAAACAGGAATTCCGTGCGGGTTACTTCCAACCCGGTTTCTTCTTTTACTTCCCGTGCCACTCCCTCCTCGCTGCTCTCGAAACAGTCTGAGAATCCGCCGGGCAGGTCGAGCGTGCCTTTGGCCGGTTCCTTTCCCCTGCGGCAGACCAACAGTTCCTGTCGTTCGTTCAGGATGACCGCGACAGTGGCTGCACTGGGGTTGAAATAGTAAACGAAGCCGCAGTCTTCGCATTGTTTCGATTTTTCGTTATGCTCCACGAAGTGCGGTGAGCCGCATTTCGGGCAGAAGTGGAATTGTGCGAAAGGATGTTCGTGCATCATGATGACAGTCTGTTTTTTTAAGTTTATTTTCTCTTGGATTGCAAAGCTACGGAATAAATCCGGAAAGCAGGCTTCGTATTGGGTTAATTTTAATATCCCAAAAGCATGAAATATAAATGGGGCAGTAGAAATATAGTGGGAATTAGGGAACAGCAGGCAATCAATGGGGATATTGTCCTTTAGGATGGACATATTTACACCGGGATTTTACAAAAAAGATCCTTCATCTTTCAGGTTACATGGTAATCCGTTCATAATATTGATGTTACAGGCTG
>ERZ1673739.1985-NODE-1985-length-19149-cov-22.219650_pt1 | contig 19149 bp, 10 predicted proteins | sample MGYA00580210_ERZ1673739 | MGnify/ENA primary metagenome ERZ1673739 (study PRJEB41218, sample SAMN15661749) | gut metagenome | host: Homo sapiens | place: Canada: London | collected 2015-08-20/2019-03-30 | study: EMG produced TPA metagenomics assembly of...
TCTTTACGGTAGATGTTTTCAAAGAACGATACGATTTTGCATCCGATAACTTTGCTACTATTTTCGGATATAACCCTACATGGATAAAGACGATTCAGAAACAGGGGAATTTATTGGAAGAACGGATTCACCCGGACGACCGGGCACAACTCATCGAACACCAGATTGAACACGGGCAGTTCATCTATTCACTTCCGCAGGAACAAAGAAATGATTATCAGCAGATATTCCAAATTCGTATGCTGAATGCCCGGCAGGAATATGTGAATGTAATCAGTCGCCACCAAGTGATTCAGAAAGACAAAAATGGAAAGGCATGGATGATTATGGGAGTGGTGGACATTGCGCCTGACCAAACACCTATGGAGCGAATCAGGCGGACGGTTATAAATCGGAAAACGGGTGAGATACTTCCAACGGCAGTTGTTCCGGCAAACCAACAATTAACCAAGCGGGAAAAGGAAATACTTTTATTAATCCGACAAGGATTTTTGAGCAAGGAGATTGCTTATAAACTGAACCTTAGCATTTACACGGTAAACAATCACCGCAAGAATATATTGGCAAAATTGAATGCCAATAATGTGATCGAAGCTATCAACCGGGCGGAAAGTTCTGGTATTCTCTATTAGCTGAATACTGGCATTTTATCCTAATGCACATCATTATTCAATCACTTCAATATAAAAACTAACAGGACGGAAACCATCGTTACACGAAATCATGGCCGAGTGCGGATTCTTCATCCAACCATCATAAAAGTTACCGCCTCCATTGGCTAATTCCGTAACAAAATAGCTCATTGAACCCCATGCGCTTTCACACAGTCCTTCCGGTTTCTGCCCATCGACTGAAATAAAAGTTGTACCTTCTTCAATATCACAAGTGTGTTCAATAGGATTTTCGTACATAGCCGACAAATCGCGATGTTCCACCTTTCTTATAGCTGTTATTCTAATCTTCTTCATTTTCAATATTACTACATACGATATGTGCAAGGTTAGTCATTTATAGTTATTGCAGGGCTACTTTAAACACATTTCTATTACGGCAACCAATCCAAACTATTTGTCAGCGGATTGGTTTCTCTCCATTGTTCCAGTTCTTCGTAACTGCGAACCCCACCCACGAAAACAGCATGGTAAATTTCTATGCCGGGAATCTGCACACCGTCCGGCACATCGAATTTTATTTGAAGGATGGTTTGCTTGATTTCAGGGGTAAGTCGTTTCGTAATGGCAGCAGTTGCTCTTTCAACCACACCATCGTATTTTGAGCCTTTACGAATATGAATCATGTCGAACTTCCATGTATTCCTGTCCTCATCCTCGTAGAGAACATGCCATTCGATGCACTCTTCTTCTGTCTGAATCAGATTATTATAGTGGATTTCCTTTAAAGAAAGCCGTTCGGCAAGTTCCTGCATCACAGAAAAGCTGGCTGCAATATCCAATGTATCGGTATAGATATGCAGGTCTATATCCCTACTCTTTGCCAACAGACCGGATTTGAGTGACCCTACCAGATGAACGGTTGCCCCAATACGTTCCCATGCCCGGATAATACCGGTATGTTCCAGTACCTTCCAAGCGGTTTGCTGATTATGCAGGGCGAGTTCAAGAATATCCATATCGTTCATTTTAAGTGTGCAAAGATACAAAACTTATGGATATATAGCTATAAATAGCCATTTCCTATCCTACCCAATTGCAGTAATTTTGTGCACCGTTCGTGACTCTATTTTCATCCTTTAGCAATAAATTACTATGGTATTCAATCAAACAGAGAAGCAAGAAAGAAGCTATTTGCAGCAAATAATCACTCGGCTGAAGCAGATAATCAACCATACTGATATGTCAGTAAAAAACCATGCAGATACATTGGCGGAGTACAAAGACTACCTTTGGAACAATAAAGATATTGATCCGCATGAGATACGCTCCATGCGTGAAAGCATCCTGAATCATTTTGCCATAGGCGAAAGTGTAATTGACAAACGCCGACGGCTTGCCAAAATAGTGGATATTCCCTACTTCGGTCGGATCGACTTTCAAGAGAAGAGCGAGAACCGTCCGATAATTCCTGTTTATATCGGTATCCACACCTTTCACGATACTGAAAGCCGAACAACTGTAATTTATGATTGGCGAGCACCTATTTCGAGTATGTTCTACGATTACGAACTAGGTGAAGCATCTTATCAATCCCCATCGGGAGAGATAAAAGGGGATATTTCATTGAAACGCCAATACCGTATCCGGGCTGGAAAGATGGAATTCATGATCGAAAGTGCCCTGACCGTTCACGATGATATACTGCAAAAGGAACTGAGTGCTAATGCAGATGATAAAATGAAGAACATTGTTGCCACCATTCAGCGGGAGCAAAACCGGATTATCCGTAATGAGGAAGCCCGAACGCTCATCATTCAGGGGGTGGCAGGTTCGGGTAAAACTTCTATTGCCCTGCACCGCATCGCCTACTTGCTATATGCTTTTCAGGGTAGTCTTTCTTCAAACGACATCTTGATTATTTCTCCCAATAAGGTGTTTGCCGATTACATTTCCAATGTGCTACCCGAACTGGGCGAAGAAACCGTACCCGAAACCAGCATGGAACAGATACTTTCCGAAGTACTGAATCACAAATACAAATACTTTAGCTTTTTTGAGCAAGTGAATGAATTACTGACAAAACCAACACCGGACTTTATCGAGCGAATCGAATATAAATCATCTTTCGATTTCATCGCCAGTCTGGATCGCTTTATTTTGTACATCGAAAACCACTACTTTAGAGCAGAGGATGTGAAGCTAACCAAACATATCACCGTCCCGGCTGAATTTATCGAAGAACAATTCCACCGTTTCAACCGCTACCCCATGCGCCAACGGTTCGAGGCAATGACGGATTATATTCTCGATATGATGAAAGTACAGTATGCTTTTACTGTGACGACTGCCGAGCGGAATTTCCTTAAAAAAGAAATCAAGCGAATGTTTGCCGGAAACAATGACCTGCAAGTCTATAAAGATTTCTTCGCATGGATGGGTAAGCCGGAACTCTTTAAAATGCGGAAGAACCGCATACTTGAATATGCCGACATAGCACCATTGGCGTACCTGCATATCGCTTTGGAAGGTGGTACAAAGAACTATGTCAAGCATTTGCTGGTAGATGAAATGCAAGATTATTCTCCAATCCAGTACAAGGTGATGCAAAAGCTATTCCCTTGTCGGAAAACGGTGTTGGGAGATACCAGCCAATCGGTCAATCCTTATGGTTCATCTACTGCAGATATGATTCAGAAAGCCCTTATTATGGGCGAGATAATGAAACTATGCAAAAGCTACCGTTCTACTTGTGAAATCACAGAGTTTGCACAGCAAATACGGACAAATACCGAACTTGAACCTGTCGCACGGCATGGAAAGAAACCGCAAGTATTACAATTCGATAATGAGAAAGAAGAGCTGTCTGCCATTGAAAATTTAATAGTTACTCATCAGGCATCCGCTTACAAATCACTTGGAATTGTCTGCAAAACCGAATCGCAAGCTTGTGAAATGGCAGAGAAACTACAAATTCCCGATATCCATTTCCTATCGAATCAAAGTTCGGCTTTTGTACAAGGTGTCGTTATCACCTCTGCACACATGGCAAAGGGTTTGGAATTTGATGAAGTGATTATTCCACAAGTAGATGATAAAAATTATCATTCTGAGATCGACCGGAGTATGTTATATGTGGCAGCAACAAGAGCAATGCACCGTTTAACGCTGACATATAGCGGAACAAAACACACGCCATTCATCTGAGTTTTCGACTTACTCTATTGGCGTACGGGGATTAACCTCTATATTTACCGTCACGCGCACAGCAGAGTAACTTTCAGAGATAAGAACAGAAAGACATAAGAGGTTAATCCCACAAGAATTATAACTGATCCAAGAGAGATGAAAGGGATTCAGTAGCTTTTAAGCCCCAAGTCGCCCATAAGCCTTCGGATGCTCTTATGGTTTAACATAAAACCACGGTTATGCATCTCCGCTGTCACACGACGATAGCCATAGCGTCCCTTATACTCATGAAAAAACAGTTTAATCAATTCCTTTTCATTAATATACCTGTCAGCAGCTTTAAGGCACTTCAGATGGTAATAGAACACAGAACGAGCCATCTTTCTTGATTCCAATAGCAAGTCAAGAGGATAATCCGACCTTAGTTCGTCAATGATCTGAGCCCATTCAGAAGTGCTTGGGCTTTCTTTGCCTCGACTAAGGCCTTCGCCTTTTTTAATAGCGCGTTCTCCGCTCTCAGGCGGAGATTTTCAGCCTGAAGCTTCTCAAGCTCAGTTTGTGGTTCTTTTTTCTTTGGGCATCCCATAGGATTTTTCGGTGGCCTTCCTCGGCGTTTGGACGGATCAAGAGCCTCATAACCATACTTGCGTACTGTGCTGACTCAGCGTTGTAGTGCCGTCTTGCCAATTTTGTATTCTACTCTTATATGGGCCAAAGGTACACCTTTTTTCTAATATTAAACGTACGACTTCTTCCTTTAATTAAACCGTAGGACGGCAATGGGGTTGTTGTTCCAGTCCGGAACAGCCATATTTGTCCCACATTCTCACCCATGCCAATATCTGAGTTTTATTGATATGACACTCTTTCGACAAGTGAGCTATTGCTTCTCCTTGTTTTACCCAGCTAACGATGATGAGCCGTTGTTCATAACTGTACTTCATAAAAAACACCCCAAAAGTTTTGTGTCTAACTTTTGGAGTACACTTCATTTTGAAACAGCCTCTTTTTCTTTTGTATACACTACGGCTTGACGGCTTTGATGTACCCCCAAAAAAAGGCAATAAGCTGATAAAAAAACAAGGCTTGCTGTCCCTTTTTTACGTGACTATGCAATGGAAGTGGTTGACCAACTAGAAGAAAACAAAAAAGGCTTAAAAAGAGAGGTGCACAAAATAAATATCAGACGCAGATGATACGAAATAAATCCCCTATTTTATCTGCGTCTGAAGTTTGATATAGAATCTGTAGAATCTACTTAGCGATTCGGTGTATTCCACTGATAGGTCTCACTACATTGGATATGAATCAGCTGATTACCCACCTGTATTCTGAATTCACCAGCCTCCAGTATCCAGCGACCATCACTTCCTACAAACGCCAAGTCGCTGGCCGGAATCTTCAACGTCACCTGCTTAGTTTCACCTGGTTTCAGTTCCACTTTTTGAAAAGCGCGAAGACGACGATTTTCAGGTGTCAGGGAAGCCACCATGTCACGGCTAAACAACATCACTACCTCTTTGCCTGTCCGCTTGCCGGTATTGGTTACATCAACCGTAAACGTCAATTCATCCTGCACATTGAAATCGCTATGACTGCAAACTAGCCTACTGTACTCAAAAGTTGTATAACTTAATCCATAGCCAAAAGGCCATTGCACCGAAATGACAGCATCATAATCATAAGCTCCTTCCATCTTATCCATCTCTTCACTGACACGATAATCATATGTTGTCAGTTCTGCTTCATGACGCGGATAAGTATAAGGCATCTTAGCACTAGGATTAGCCTCTCCAGACAAAATATTCGCCAATGCATTCCCTCCGAAATTACCGGGTAGCATTATATGGATAATGCCTTGAGCTAAAGGCTCCAAATCATGGATAATACGGGGACGTCCTTCATTCAACACCAATATCATGGGTTTGCCTGTAGTCGCCAGTGCTTTCACCAAATTACGCTGATTTTCAGAAATGGCCATTTCAGACAGATTACCAGGAGTTTCACAATAGGAGTTTTCACCAATACAAGCAATGATAACATCTACCTGATGGGCAGCAGCTACCGCCTTTGCTATTTCGGGCGTATTTTCTTCAGTATACGTTCCTTCAGCCACATAAGTAACCCCTTGCTCCAAACGAACATGATCAGCACCAAACTCCTGACAGATTGCCTCATAAAGGGTATTGTATTTACTGGCAAAACGGTCAGCCAAATGCCCCTGCCAAGAATAACTCCAACCTCCATTCAGGCAACGCATAGAATGAGCATTAGGACCTGTAACCAATATCTTAGTACCTTTCTTCAGCGGAAGAATCTGATCTTTATTTTTCAACAGAATTTCCGATTCCTCGGCCGCCTTTAATGCCAACTGAGCGTGTTCTTCACTTCCCAACAAAGGATAGTCAGCCATAGGTGTTATGGGCTGTTCAAATAAGCCCAAACGAACCTTAAGGCGCAATACACGACGCACCGCATCATCAATACGCGCCATGGAAACTTCATTCTCCTCCACTAATTCTTTGAGTAACGTACAATAGCCCAAATCATAAGGTTCCATCGCCATATCAATCCCTGCATTGACAGCCATTTTGATAGCTTCTTTCTTGCTGGCAGCCACATGCTCGCGAGTATACAGGTTATTGATATCAGCCCAGTCAGTCACCAGCATACCATCCCATTGCAGGTCTTCCTTTAGCCACTTGGTGAGCAGTTCATGGTTGGCATGCACAGGTACTCCGTTGATAGAACCGCTATTAACCATGATGGTCAAAGCGCCGGCTTCCACACAAGCCTTAAAGGGCACAAAACATTTCTCACGCAGTTCGGATTCAGAAATATAAGCCGGCGTACGGTCTTTTCCTGTACGGGCCGAACTGTATCCCATATAATGCTTGACAGAGGCCGCGATGCGATTGGCTGGAATATGATTCGGTTCGTCACCCTGGTATCCCAAAATAGACTGGCTTCCCATGACCGCATTGACCAAGCAGTCTTCACCAAAGTTCTCCCAAATACGTGACCAGCGCGGATCACGAGCCATATCTACTGTAGGAGAAAAAGTCCAGGGGCAACTACCTGCCCGGGTTTCATAAGCCGTAATACGAGCCGCTTCGTAAGCCAATTCGGGATTAAACGAAGCTGCTATATTGATATTCTGTGGGAAAAGGATACCATCCAATGTATAGGTAGTACCATGAGTCTGATCTAATCCGTAAATACAGGGAATACCTATTTCTTTCATAGAAACTTCCTGAATCCGACCGATTATCTCCTGCCATTTAGCCGCTGTTTGTGCCACAGGACCGGGAGCATTCAGTACAGAACCTACCTTAAACTCTGCAATGGCCTGTTGTAATTTCGATTCATCCAACACAAACTCACCATTAACAAAACTACCTAACACATCAATAGAAAGCTGAGTCATCTGACCTATCTTTTCATCAAGTGTCATCTTTGAAAGTACCTGTTCTACCTTCTCTTCTACCTGAACATCCGAAACAATGACTGGTGCTGGGGTCTGCTGATGGCATGAAGCCATCAGCAGAATAGAAAACAATACCATTGTCTTTCTAAATTTATTCATAACATTTTATGTTTAGAGTTTACTTACATAACCGCAATCATATCTACAAAATAGCCGTGACCTACACAAAGGAATCCACCTTCATTCAGAATCATATCCAATACCGGCTGAGTAAGAACAAGCTCCTTTACCCCATTTTCATTAAAATCAAATGCGGCTGTGCCCGGCAAATCGTTCCAATAAGTGGAAACTGTACGCATCTGATGATACTCATCCGAAGCCTGAATAGAATAATGAATATACAGCGTAGCCCCTGCTTTTATCTCAGCAAAGACTTCCCTGCCAATCAGATTAAACGTTTTATTAGGGTTGTCATCCGGTAAATCCCAAGACACATAGTGATGTCCTTTCCATAATACTACCATAGACGAAACAATGACTGTGCACTGTTCTTGGCTGCCTTTTTCAGAATAAAACAAGACTGGCTCTCCATCAACTGTCATGCCGCTCAACGTGTATTCGCCATCAGTCAGTTGCGGAGCAGTCAGTACAAGCTGTACATCGGACTGCTCTATAAATTCAGTCACCGTCTGTTCCCCCAAAGTAAGGGATTTGATTTTACTCAAATTGATACCGGATAACGTCCATTCTTTTCCTGCAGTCATCCGGTCAGCTCCAGAAATAACCAACGACTTACGGCTCACATTCACTTTGTCGCCTCCGAATTCCTGACCATCCGCATCCAATAAAATAATGCGATGCTCCCCCTCGGTCACTTCTTGCGGCACTTGATATTCCAAATACATACCCTGATCATCACTGCCCTGTACCAAACGGGTCACTGTCTGATTAGCAATCACAATCCCTGTTACCTTTTCCAAGTGATGTCCATACAGACGAGCTGTACATCCAGGAGCGATAATCCGTTCATGTCCTATCTGAATAGCCCAAGGGTCCTCTTCCAAAGGATTGACCTGCACCAAACCTTCCCGAAATGTCGATTTACCCTGTTCGGTAGACACATTCACCCGCAAATGATACGTACCTGCTTTCAAGTTCATGTCAATGGTGACACCTTGTGCCACCTCAACACCATCCAGTAACCAACTCACGCTACAGTAGTCGGCAGGAGTCACTGTCAGAGTCATTGTGAAATTAGTATCCCGATTCATATTCACTACTACTGGCAGTTGCCCATCTGTCTTATCTGGAAACGTAGGATCTAAAATACGAGGGTCATCGTAAGCCGTAATCGTAGAAAACGGTTCTTCACCCTGACAAGCTGTAAAGCATATCTGAACTGCCAACAGCAATAACCATGTGAAATATATCTTTTTCATTCGTCTTTCTTTTTATAAAAATTCTACATACTTCTATAATTTATTTATCCCACCATAACCGGGTGTTCCAACTGTCAGTTCCCCCCATACGCTGAAGCGCCTCTTCATAGCCAACTTTATTATACGAAGCCTCCAATACAGGATAACACAATCGCACCGGAATTTCAGCACCACCTGTCAGAAACTGGCCAAAGCCGTATTCTGCCGGAGATTTCAGTTTTGGATAGCCGGAACGACGCTGATTAGCCCAACATTCTGCCGGATTGGTAAAATGAAGAATCCAAGCCTGGGTATGAATACTGGCCAATTTTTGTTCATCGGTGTAGCCTATACCGTTCTTCGCCATATACACATTAAACCCCACTTCGTCAACTGCCGCACAACCATAACGCTGTGTCAAAAAATCGATGGCAGCTCTGACCCCTTCCGCATAGAAGGACTCAACATCCCGACTCATGCTTCCAAGATTCCAATTCTTCAAAGCGGCCTCAGCCAATAAGAAGCGAGTCTCGGCAAAAGTCATCACTACACCTGGATTATCCCCCTTCAAGAAATTATTTGCCAGTTTTGGCTCCGTTTCACGAGCTACACTAACTTCAATGGCCGGATTATTTTCAGCTAATGCCTTCAGTACGTCGCTGTCATAACCAGCAGGCCAGGGTTCCCAAGAATAGGCTCCGGGGTCACGCGGCTGGAAAGCAATGCCCTTGCTCAGCATTTCATCGGTCAAATCAATTCGATTGTCAGGACGGGTAGCACTCATCAAACCATCATAATAACAACGGCTCAACATAAACGTACGCGGATCACTGGTAGAATAAAGTTGGTTGAACAAGGTAGAGCACAGGTAACTGGGATTATTGGCCGGGTCATTACCAAACAACAACTGTGACAGCGCATTGCCACGGTAATCGGAATACGCTTCCTGGCCAAAGCTGAAGGCTACATCCATATATTTGATAAGAGCCTCATCATCGGCACTCTCAAAAATACCTCCCTCGGCAGCAAGCGCCGCTTCAAACTCCTGCCGGGCTCTTTCCGGAGCCACATTGGAAATACGCATAGCAAAACGCATACGCAACGAGTTGGCCAGTTTCTTCCATTTCTGAATATCCCCCCCATAAATCACATCACCTGTAATGGCATCCTTCGAAGCACTCAAAGCCTGTTCGGCTTGACTCAGATCATCAAAGAAGCTCAGGTAGATTTCCTCCTGCGTATCATAGCGGGGGTTAAAGATACCCTCCAAAAAGCCCTTCCCAGCCTCATAACAGGGTACATCACCATAAATATCAGTAATAATAGACATCAGATAGACACGATAGATAGTCAGTGCCGCATGAATATTCGTCTTTCCTTCGTCCGTTGCCGTACGACATTGGGCATCAGTCAGATTCTTAATAGCCGCGGTATAGAAAGTAGTCCAAACACGGCTCATCTCACTGTTATCAAGGGTATGCCTGCCACCGTAATTCGTTGTGTTCCAGCACCCCATCAGTTGTTGGGTAAAACCATACAAATAGTTACGATAGATTTCCACCATCCCCAAATCGCCATAAGTCTGCAACTGAGCTGTAGTAAGCTGTGCATTCGGGTCAATGGTTCCCGCCTTCGACGGATCTGTATTCATATCCTCCATATACTGATCGCTACAAGAAGTAAAGCCGAATATACAGGCCAGCAAAACCCAGATTAAATAAGATATTTTGTATTTCATTGTTTCTATGCTTTAGGTATTATCATTCAAGTTTACTTAAAATTTCACATTCACATTGAAACCATAGCTTCTACGTGAAGGCAAAGAACCATATTCCAATCCCATACCGGTGGTATTATTGTAATTAGAGTCCGGATCGATATTCGGAACATTCTTCCATACGATAAACGGATTACGCGCCACAAAGGACAGAGTAATTCCTTTGACCACTTTTTTCAGCCAAGTCTCGGGAAGACGATAGCTCAAGGTAATTTCACGGCATTTCACGTAACTGTTGTCATAGATAAACATAGCCGGTGCATTTCTACACACACTCATCCAGTAGTCTTCCGGATTGATGTAGATATCATTCGGACGATACGTACCATCGCCATTATCAATCACACCAGGAGCCACAAAGCCACCTGTCGGTTTCCAATTGGCCGAACCTTTAGGGAATCCGGCAGCCTGACGCTGTTCTTCCGAACGATACCATTCATCGCGACCGGCCAGGGTCTCCTTGGCCTTACCTGATTCATAAGACGCACGGGCAGACATGGAATAAAGGTCAGCTCCTACTTTGATATCAAACAAAGCTGAAAGAGAAAGATTCTTATAGGTAAATGTCGTTAAAACACCCCCAGTCCAATCCCAAGAAGCATTACCCAACACATGATTGCTCTTATCATACTGCGGCAAACCCGTACTCGGATCAATCAGAATTTCACCCTGTTCATTCCGTTTGAAGTCAGGACCTACAATAGAACCGAAATTTTCACCCACCTTAGCAGCCACCTGAACATCCAGCCAGGGAGCTTTTTCCAATTCAAACATATCCATATCATCGACCAGACTCTTCACCTTATTGCTGTTCTTAGAGAAATTCACGTTCAAATCCCAAGAAAAATCCTTCATTTGCACAGGACGCGTATTTAAAGCTATTTCAATACCCTTATTTTCTATTTCACCGGCATTAATCAGACGGTAATTATACCCTGTAGTCCAAGAACTGGCCATACCCATAATCTGGTTCTTACTGTTTTGCTTGTAATAAGTCACATCCAGTCCAATACGGTTATTCAGGAATTTCGTTTCCAGACCAATTTCAAACGAATTGGTTTTAGTAGGTTTCAGATTACGGTTTGGTAAGGTATTGTTATTGATATATCCTATGGTAAAACCTGGATAAGTAAATTTCGACTTGGTATAGACCAATCCCAATTGATAAGGGTCCGTATCACTACCCACCTGTGCCCATGACATACGCAACTTGCCATAAGGCATCCGACTGCCTAACTTCAAGAATTCAGAGAACACAAAACTACCTGAAAACGAAGGATAGACATATACATTATTACCAGTAGGCAAGGTAGACGACTGGTCACCACGCAGGGTAGCATCCAAATAAAGCATGTGTTTCCATCCCACATTCACAGCTCCATATACCGAATTGATCTGTTTGCGGTAACTGCTTTCCTCAAAACTAGTTTCATTAAAGCTCATCAAAGCTACCACATCTCTAATTTGCATATCCTGAGCAGTAGTTACCCCCGTTTCATTATTGACTTTATATACATTTCCACCCAAGGTAGCATTGAAATCAAAATCTCCCCAGCTGTTATTATATAAAGCCAATACTTCAAAGTTGTACATCCGATTACAGAATTTGCTGCTCTGCAAACGGCCAGCTTCATATCCAGGCGTAGTAGGAGCTTTGAAATCATCAAAGTTAAACCAGTTCATTTCAGCACCTACCGTACCTTGTACCTTCAAATGAGAATTAATGTTCCACACAGCCTTTCCATTGAAACGAAACTGATCTTTTTTGGAACGGTTGAAGTTCTTGTAAATATCCCAATACGGATTGACATTATACGGGTCCATCCCATTCCAATTGGCATAATTACCATTCCCATCTTCATATGTTTTCAGCCAAGCCTGATCATAGGTAGTAGCCAACGTCATCAGATTCTTTCCTACATTCGACTTACTGTCGCCCAAAGCCGGACGATTCTTCACGGCTTCCCGAGTATAATTGGCACTGAAATCAAAATCTACCTTCCCCATGGAAGTATTGGTACGCAGATTAAAGATGTCACGGCTCATATTAGTTTCAGGCACAATGTCCTTGTTGCGCATATCTGTAAAGGTGAAACGTAATCCTGTATTTCCGCTATGGGCACTAATGATAGCCGAATTGGTAGCAGTCAGACCCGTACGAAAAAAATGGGACGTATTGTCAGGAATGATCTGATAAGGACGAGATACCCCATCAAAATAAGTCACCATATTGCTTCCATCGGCTTTGGCACCCCAGCTTTTATTCGTACTTGAAACAGCATCAATGCTATATGTTCCATTACTTCCCATACCATAGATTTCCTGTACATCGTCCCACTTAGCCAACTGGGTATCAAAGGTCAACGTTCCATTATACTCCACACTGAACTTATCCTTATTGGCTTTTTTAGTAGTAATCAAAATCACACCATGACTGGCACGGCTACCATACAAAGCCGAAGCAGCAGGACCTTTAAGTACCGACATATTCTCAATATCATCGGGATTGATACTAGAAATACCATCTCCCAAATCAAAGCCTCCGGCATTACCGGCACTTCCATAATTGGTGTTGTCCAAAGGCACCCCATCAATTACATAAAGCGGCTGGTTATTGCCCGTCATCTCCGTGCTACCACGCAAAATAACACGCGTAGAACCCGAAGCGCCACCGGCAGTCTGACTCACCACTAGTCCCGGTACCCGTCCAGCCATGGAGTTAATCACATTCGTTTCCTTGGCTTTAGTCAAAGCATCGCCTTTTACCTCATCTACTCCATAACCCAATGCCTTACGTTCTCTCTTGATGCCCAATGCAGTAACCACGACTTCGCTCAACACTTTGCTATCTTCCTGCAACTCAATTTTCAACGGAGAATTTTCCACCTTCACCTCTACCGTTTTATAACCAATATAGCTCACTATCAATGTAGCATTGAAGGCTACATTCAAACTGAAATTTCCATCCATATCCGTAATGGTACCATTGCTAGTATTTCCTTTTTCAATCACAGAAGCACCGATTACCGGACCTAAGACATCACTCACTGTACCTGTCACTTTTTTGACTTGCTGTTGAATCATTTCCGCACGTTCCACTGGAAATGCAGCATGCACTGGCAGAAAACTGCCGCATAAAGCCAGCGACAATGTGCCACCACAAATGGCTAATTTAAAATTCGTTGTTTTCATTGTTAATCATATTTAAGATTAATAGACTTTTATCCAATCCACATACATGTGCGCCTTCTCCCCTTCACGCAAAGCAGAAATTTTCTCTTTATCAGTAATATTGGGGAATGCCCCACCCACTGCCAGATTAAAAAGCACATAACATTCATCTTGGAAAAACTCATGCCGTCCGCTTACTTTGCTAATATCGAACGTATAAAAAAGAACCTGGTCAATCCAAACAGACAGTTTTTGTTCAGTCCATTCCAACGTATAGAGATGATAAGTTCCATCTTGTAAACTATGAGCCACATTACCTGCATAATATTCCTGACGATGAGTTTCCACACTAGATCCGTAATGAATGGCGGTATTCAGATAGGTTTCAGAAGTACCGTTAATTATTCCGTTCTTCTCTCCCATTTCCATGATATCTATTTCACCGCATTGCGGCCAAGGTTTTTCATTATCTCCCATCATCCAGAAAGCAGGCCAAAGCCCATTGGCCGTCTTAGGCAAACGAATACAGGCTTCCACCTTACGATGTTTAAAACTCATTTTTCCTTTAGAATGAATGCGTCCTGAGTAAATCTGGCCATTTTTATGCTCGGCTGTCAATATCAGCACGGTCTTATCACCATCCTTACCTACCGTTACATGTTGTTCATCATAAGCCTGCAACTCCTGGTTTACCCATCCGGGGTCTCGCACTTCCTTCGTCCACACCTTTTCATTAAACGAATCAAAATCATCTTTAAAGTAACATGTTTCCTCTATTCCATCCACCCAGTCTGAATCTTTTTCGGAAGCACAAGCATGAGGCACCAAAACAATAAACATCAAAAACAAAAGTTTTACATTTTTCATAAAACAGAAATATTTAAAGTTTAACAACTCCTCGAATATCCAAAAACAAACAGTCCGCTATTTAAGCATAGCAACATGAAGCAACGGACTTTCGAAGACCGCTGCAAAATTGAATAAAATCACCTTATAGGGGGTTAGAATGCAGACATAAAAGGTTTGATAGCTGACAAAGTCAGTTCTTTAGATACTTGCTGGGCTGTACACCAAAGTGTTTTTTAAACAAAATACTAAAATACTTGACATTTGCAAATCCTGTTTCCACCGAAACATCATTTACTCCCTTGCCTTCTTTCAGTAACTCTGCTGCCTTCTGTAAACGAATAATACGGATAAAATCCTGAGGACCTCGACCTGTCAATGACTTTAAACGACTATAAAAGAGTGTACGGCTCATAGCCATTTCTCGACAAAGCACACTAATATTAAAATCAAGATGACTCATATAATTCATCACCACTTGTGTGGCTTTCTCTACAAACTGACGGTCGCTTTCAGAAAGAGTCATATTCGAAAACTCTTCTTCCGGAAAGTTTTCCAAGTCCTTTTCTTCACACGGCTGAACGAGTACAGTACCCTGTTCTACTTGTCTCAACGCGTACTTCATCAACCAGCTTCTCTGTCTTCTGCGATTCTCCAACAAACCTTGTACTTTCAGCTGGAGAATTTCCGTTGTGAAAGGTTTGGATATGTAATCATCAGCTCCTTTGGACAGACCTGCTACCATAGCATCATGATTAGTCTTAGCAGTCAGCAAAATAAAAGGAATACCTGCCGTATCCAAGTTCTCTTTCACTAACTGGCATAATTCATCACCTTGAATACCTGGCATCATAACATCTGAAAGTATCAAATCCGGATATTCTTGTTTCAAATAATCCAAAGCAGCTTCTCCGTGAGCCGCTTCTATCACCCGATATTGTTTTTCAAAGACTTTCTTCAGATAATGGCGCAAAGCATCATGGTCTTCTACAATCAATAAGGTTTCACCAGCATTGGACTGTTCTTCCTCTGCTGCCTCCATGGGTTTAACATCTGGCAAATGCTGTCCAGAGACTTTAGCAAAGTCCTTTCCTGTCATACCAGATTCTACAGCTACACCATCTGCCCGTTTGAAAGCCAACGTAAACGTAGTGCCCATATTCTCTTTCGAACGGAAAGAGATCTTTCCCTGAAGTAACTTAACAAGCCGATGCACCTGTAACAATCCGAAACCGCTTCCTTCTTCCTGTGATTTTCTGGCATTTTCGGCTCTATATACAGTAGAGAATAACAACTTCTGTTCTTTATGAGGAATACCAATACCTGTATCCTGAATATCCACATACACTTTGTGCTTGGTTCCATACAAAATGATATTAATTTCACCTCCCTGAGGAGTGTATTTACAAGCATTAGACAACAAGTTATCAAAAATCATCTCCAGTACCTTTTGATCTCCCCAAACATTAAAGTCTTCTGATGGCAAATGAAGGTTTACCTCTAACCGCTTACTGACACAGTAATGCTGAAATTCAGCATATTCCTTCTCCAGCAATTCGTTCATGCTAATTGGCAAAGGTTGCAACGAATAGTTTCCTTGCTCCATACGCTCAAAATCCATCAACTGCCCTACCAAATCATGTAGCCTAGACGTATTATGACGGGCCAAATCCAAATAATAACGCGCATTATCAGTAAGTTCCTCCTTGCTCAAATCTTCCAACGGAGCCATTATCAAGGTGACCGGCGTACGGATATCATGAGCTGTATCCACAAAAAACCTAATCTTATCTTCATCGTATTGCTTTTGCAACTGCCAGCTTTTATAGCGAAGTGCAAAATAGAACACAAAACTAGCCAAACATAGATAGGCCAACCAAGCATACCAGGAATTCCACCAAGGACGGGCTATAGAGATATCCAACATCTCTTCGACAATCACTTCCCCACTATTTTTACGTATACTGCGCACTTTCAGTTTATAATGTCCTGGTGATACCTTTATATATTTCACTTTACCGTCAGTCGAAGGCAAACTCCAATCTGTTTCATAACCATCCAATATATACTGATAAGCTATATCACTCTGAAAACGGTAATTAATAGATTCAAAATAGACGGTAAAAGAATTATAAGCATAATCCAGATGAACTGACTTCCTTTGTAACTGGTCATACACCAACGGATAGGTTTCTCTACTTTCTTGTTCTCCAAGATTGTCTATAACCAGTCCTGTAAAACGCAGCGGTGCCTGATAGTCGACATGGGCTATCAAGTGAGGAGATATACAAACAGCTCCGCTGGTACTCCCATAAAGGAATTGTCCGTCAGCCAATTGAGTAAACGAAGACTTGTTATATTCCCTGTCCACATCATGCAAATAATTCAAATCAGAAACTTGATTGTTTTCAATCAAAGCCAATCCTTTGCCTGTACTGATCCACACACGTCCGAAAAAATCTTTCTGAATACTGAACACATCATTAGATGGCATACCATCTTGGATAGTAAACGTTTTCACTTTCCTAGTCTGCATATTATACAGACTCAATCCACCGCCCTCAGTCCCCAACCAGACCGTATCATCTTCATTGAAGCACATGCTAATGATGTAAGCACTCGTATTGTTATTATGCTGCAGATTCTCGTACGAACTGGCATAATGCACAATATGCCCAGTATCTATAGTTATTAAACAAAAACCGTCTACAGTAGCTACAGCCATCTGATTTTTCCCAACCAACTGCAAAGAGTGAATCCACTTCACGCCAAAAGTCTGAAGTACCATTCCCTGAGGACTCATCTTTAACAAATCTCCATCCAAACCTCCTATCCACACATTCTGCTGTTTATCAAGCACAATAGAAAAAATACTATTCGTAGTAAGCCCCCCTCTCTGCTTGGTATAATGAGCCTGTATTCTTCCTGCCTTATCTAGCAAGTACACCCCATCGCCATAGGTACCTACCCACACACTCCCATTTTGACCTTTACAGAGACAAACCACCACTGTTGAAGTAAGCACCTGTTTCCACGAAGAAGAAGCTGTCTGTAAGATGCTAACTCCCCGATCTGTAGCAAACCATAAATCACCACAGGGATGCTCTATCACTCCATTCACATTATCGTTCCCCAATGATTGAGCATTTCTATATTCATGCATAAATACCCCTATCGGATATTTTAGCAATACAGCCACCGATACTCCTCCCGTATAACTTCCAATCCAAATGTTCCCCTGATAATCTTTAATAACCGCATAAATGCCATTTCCCTTAAGGCTCATCCGGATATCATCATCTATGGTAAACAACGGAAAGACATTTCCTACAGTCTTACCTACAGCATATACTCCTCCTCCATCTATTCCTATCAACAAATTATCGGAATCATACTCTGAAATGGCTCTTATCGGATTCATAAGTGCGCTATAAGATGTATACATCTTCGACAAACAACCAGTATGCAAGTCCATCCGCAACAAGCCACTGTTAAAAGTGCCCATCCACAACTGTCTTAATACCCTATCATAATACAACGTCTGCACATCTGTACCTTCAGAAACTTTTTTTACGAGAGTAGAAGCCCGTTTATTGTATACAATCATGCCATCAGAAGTTCCTACATATAAGCTATCTGCTATAGATAAAATATCATTAACATAGGAATCCTCCAGGACTAAATGTATATCTCCGGCCTGTTCCATTTTAAACAGGCCTGTACTTAATCCCAGCCATAACACTCCATCGGGAGCAAAACAAAGCTTATTCAAAATAATCTCCCCTTGAATAAAAGAGCTCAAGACAAACAGCAAGTCAAAAGAATCCTTCTTGACAGAATAACGATAGATACGGCCAGAATGATCGTACGCCCACAATCCATAATCAACATCGTAACAAAGCTTTAATCTTCTGCCAGCCATATCTCCATAATGAAAGTCACCGGGCAAAGTATAATTCTTAACTGCATGGCCATTATAACGGTCAATGCCCGATTTGGTGGCAATCCACATTACGTGATACTTATCTTCTACGATAGAAAACACCCGCTGATTACTTAATCCATCAACACGGCCTATATGTCGGACATCATAGGTAGAATATGTTTGTCTGCTAAACGCCGAGACATGCAGCAAACACAACAAACATAATATGATACAAGATAAAGGTGTTTTCATATTTTAACGTGAGTTCGAAACAGACATAGATACAATTCACTGATAAATAGAAGCATATCAATAAAATTATTAAATTTACAGTGCGAATTATAACATTTAACAATTACCACTATGTTCTCAGAGTATAAAGTTACAGAGATTTATTGTACGACGGATGATTTTTTCGTAGAATTTGCTTTGTAGCAGAAAAAATAGGAGAGTCCGGGTCAGTTTGAAAACTTGAGGAAATTAGTTAAAATAGCTATCTTTGATACATGAAACAGAAACGCCAAGCCCCCTTACTCCTATGGCATACCTCAAGAGTATTCACATTTGCACCTACCCCCCAAAGACTTCTTCTCGGAAATAGAAGTGCAAGACTTTCCCATTCGTGGCAAAGCTGTCTATCTTTCAGAGATAAGAACAGAAAGGCATAAGAGGAAATGCTTGCCAGATATATGATGTGATACGGGTATGATATGATATAGTATCCTAAAAGCAAAGAAAGAAAAATACTTCACAAGTATAAGAATAATCCCCACTAAAAATCTGCT
>ERZ1673739.1996-NODE-1996-length-19086-cov-5.004992_pt1 | contig 19086 bp, 22 predicted proteins | sample MGYA00580210_ERZ1673739 | MGnify/ENA primary metagenome ERZ1673739 (study PRJEB41218, sample SAMN15661749) | gut metagenome | host: Homo sapiens | place: Canada: London | collected 2015-08-20/2019-03-30 | study: EMG produced TPA metagenomics assembly of...
GAATTTCTCCGGATAAATATCATAGAAAGCTTTCAGTTCGCTTGTTTTCAGGATATCTGTGTGGAGAGCTGCAACACCGTTGATGGAGAAACCATAATGGATATCCATATGAGCCATATGTACCAGATTGTTTTTGTCAATGATGGCTACATTTTCCTGCGGATATTTCTCTTTCACTCTTTCATCCAGTTTTTCAATGATCGGAACAAGGTGAGGAACTACATCAAGCAGATAGTCCATTGGCCATTTTTCCAGAGCTTCTGCCAGAATCGTATGATTGGTATAAGCACATACTTTAGATACGATCTGTGCAGCTTCGTCAAAGTCGATTCCGCGTTCTGTAAGAAGACGGATCAGTTCCGGAATGATCATACTTGGATGGGTATCGTTGATCTGGATAACTGCATAATCTGCAAGGTCATGGAGATTGCAGCCTTTTCTCACTGCCTCATCCAGAATGAACTGTGCGGCATTGCATACCATAAAATACTGCTGGAAGATACGGAGTTTACGTCCGTCATCATCGCTGTCATCCGGATACAGGAATAAAGTCAGGTTATGGAGAATGTCTTTTTTGTCAAAAGAAATTCCGTCTTTTACAATAGATTCATCAGCAATGTCGATGTCAAATAAGTGCAGATGAATGGATTTATTGTTATATCCTGCCACGTCAATGTCGTACAGGGAAGATTTCAGGGAAAAGCCACGGAAAGGTACCGTGTAGGAAACACCGGCAGGAGTAAGCCAGCTGTATTTTTCAATCCATGGATTCGGAGTTTCTTTCTGAAGTTTGTCTTCAAAAAGCTGTTTAAACAGACCGAGATGATAGTTCAGGCCAATACCTTCTCCGGGAAGTCCAAGAGTGGCAATGGAATCAAGGAAGCATGCAGCAAGACGGCCAAGACCACCGTTTCCAAGAGATGGTTCCGGCTCTACTTCTTCGATATCAGCGATGGATTTGCCGTTTTCCTTTAAGAAAGAAGCAACATCATCATAAATGCCAAGATTGATCAGGTTATTGGATAAGAGTTTACCGATAAGGAACTCAGCGGAGATATAATAAATCTTTTTCTTTCCATCCTGATAGCCTTTTTCAAAGAGCTGATTTTTGATATAGATCAGTAATGCATGATAGATTTCTTCGTCTGTACACTGACGGACATTTTTGTTGTACAGGTCATAGATAAGCTTTTCCAAATTTTCCATCTGAAGATTCTCCTTTTTTTGAAAATGATTAGATTTATATGTTCTGTATTTTTATTTTCATAAATTATGTGATTCTGAGGTTTTCTGTTTTGTCAGGGAATAAAAGAAACATTCCTGTGACATGTATTAATATAACAGGAGTTACCGTAAAAAAATACAACAAAATTGCGATTTTATGACAGGTTTCTGCGAAACTTGTTGGGAGATATTCCGGTTGCCTGCTGAAATTTCTTGATAAAGTAACTGGTATTGTTAAAACCGACGGCCAGAGCAACTTCCGTAACAGAGGAATCTGTGTGAAGGAGCAGGGTGCGGGATTTTTCGATACGCAGGTCATTGATATAGGAAATCAGAGTCTTGTCCGTATATTCTTTAAACAGTTTCATAAAATAGTATTCGCTGTAATTGGAAAGAGAAGCAAGTCCTGCGGCTGTAAGAGGCTGGGAATAGTTAAGATTGATATAATCCAGGATCTTTTTGATGGATGCAAGGCTTTTATTCTGCTCCCGGTCAGCGGGAATGATATAATTTCCCATAAGCATTTCATAAAAAAAGCTGAAAAACAGAGATTTCAGTTTCATAAAATAATAGGGTGCTTTTTCCTTATGACAGGTGTGAATTTCATCAAAAAGCTGATGGATATTTCTATAATTGGCATCTTCCGGGGAAAGAATATGGGTAAATTCCGCCTGATTTTCCAGAAGCAGGGAAATGACACGTTCCTGACATAAATCTCCGGCAGGACCGGACAGAAAATTCAGGTCAAACACAATGCTCCTGAAATAAAGGATATTCTTCAGATCTGTTTTTATTCCATGAAGAACTCCGCGGTTTACAATGATCAGATCCCCTTTTCTCACACGGAGAATTTCTTTATTCAGCCGGATCAGTCCACTTCCGGATTCTATTAAGATCAGCTCCATTTCATCATGCCAGTGGTTATACAGGGAATGAAAAATTTCGCAGTTGTCGGTATAAGTTTCCACAGGCAGTTCGAAAGAGCCGTGGGTATTTAATTCTCTTAAAGTATCGTCTACTTTTTCAACAGAGAAAAAAGTTTCGGAACGATCATCTGGGCTACGCATCTGCAAAAAACTCCTTTCTGATATAGGGTCAATGATGTCGCTGAAGCGACCCGTCGCAGGCGGAAAATCCCGCAAAGCAGGATTCTTTCTTTGTACTATTATATCCAGAGAAGGGAAGACTGGCAAGAAAGAGATAAAACAGTGAAACACATTCCGGGGTTTCTTGATTCGGTTCAAAAACGTGTTATAGACTTGGTGCGAAAAATCCCGATGCTTGCGTCGGGGATGTAAGCACCTTGAATAAATAAGAATATCGTATACGATTTTAAGATATCCATATTTTTTATATGGATATCTTTTTTGTGTAAAATATACTGTTTTTACAAATAATCATCAATACATATTATATTTTCTCACCAAAAATAGCTTGACATATACATAGAATAAATATATAGTCTATGTATAAATAAAGAGAGGATGATATATATGAAAGGTAACAATGTGCAGATAAATATTTCTATTCCATCAGAATGGAAGAAAGAGCTTGAAAACCTGGCTAGAATATATTCTGTAGAAGAAGGAAAAACAATAACATTTCTTGATTTGATGAGACGGGGAATACAGGAAAAGTATCAGCTTGGAGAAAATTATGGAAGCAAAAATGACGAATGATTATCATCATGGTTCACACTGCAGATATTTAACGCAGTACCATATCATATGGTGTCCAAAATTTAGATATCCAGTATTAAAAGACGGTATAGATATATCTTTGAAAGAGATATTACATCAGATATGTGAAAAATATAACTACACAATAAAGGCTTTAGAAGTAATGCCAGACCATATTCATATCTTTGTAGATTGTCCATATACAGTAGCTCCAGCTGATGTTTCAAGAACATTGAAATCTATCAGCGCGATAGAATTATTTAAGGTCTATCCAGAATTAAAGAAATTTTATGCACGATGCGGGGCTTTGTGGTCTCCAGGAAGCTTCATATCAACAATCGGTCATATAAGTGAAGATACTGTTAAGAGGTATATTAATGAGCAAAAAAGCAAAAGATAATGTATCACATGAATACAGGGAAAAATTGAATAATCTTCATAAAGAATCAAACCGGCATGTTCTTGTTCTGGAGGCTGATATTACAGAAGAACAGAAAAGGATGATTCTGCATACATCAAATCTGATACATATCGCAGGAAACTGCCTTATTGCAGTAATGAAACGTAATTACAAACAGCTTGCAAGGACAAAACGATACAGAAACCTGAAATCGTTATATAAGAAAGCGAAGGATGCAGATGACAAGAAACTGCTTGCTTCTCAAATGCAGGAAATGCAAAAATCATATAATGTGACATGGGATTTCTGCCGCAGGGAAATGAATAAGATAAAAGACATTTATCATATTAATTCTATTTTTGCATTATCGAAAGCTGAAGATGTCTGGAGTGGTATTGAAAAGTGCTTTTACGGAGATGGAAGCAGCATCCATTTAAAAAAATACGGTGAATATCCGGAAATCAGAGCAAAACAGATTGAAAGAGGCATCACAATTTGGCCTGTCAAAGATGAATATGGAACTAATACGTTAAATCTGCATTTTATGAGGTCAGAATTAAATAAACCAAAGCATAACAAGACAAGAAGCGGAAATATCACCAGCGACATCTTAGAGCCACACGACAGGTTTGCCGAAGATGAAGTCAATGCGATATGCCGGTATCTCGAAAATCCTGATGTAATCGATAAAACGGCTGTAGATTTATATGAAAAGACCGGTGAACTGCTTGATACATACAGGCCATGCTATGTATCACTTGTAATCAAGGAGATTCGTGGAAAACTTAGGATATTCGCACACATCACAATTGAAGGCCTTCCAAAGAAGAAATTTAAGAGCGATGGGACACCCAGATACTCATATGGAAAAGGATTTATCGGATGTGACATAGGAACACAGTCAGTCGCTTATACATCTAAAACAGAAGTGGAACTTAAAAACCTTGCAGAACGTGGAACTTCAATCAGGTCAAGGGAACGCCAAGAGCGTCTGCTGCTACGAAAAATGGACCGTTCAAGACGTGCAGTGAATCCTGAAAACTACAATGAAGATTATACTATCCGCAAAGGCAGGAAGACATGGAAAAAATCAAAGAGGTATCGAAGGCTGCAGAAACGATACAGAAATATCAGCCGTATCGCAGCAGAGAACAGACATCTGGCAATCAACCAGGACGTAAACCATATAAGAGATCTTGGAAATGTATTTATCACGGAACCAAAGAATGCGAAACAGCTTCAGAAGCGTGCTAAGAAAACAGAACGTCAGGATAAACTGTCTGTTGTTAAAAATGCTGACGGGATGGAAAAGACCGTTTGCAAATATAAGCAAAAGAAACGTTTTGGAAAGTCTATAAAGAACAGATGCCCTGGATATTTCCAGGCGAAAGTAAAATCCAAATTTGAAAGTACTGGTGGGATTTATGTTGAGGTAGATAAAGACTACCGGGCAAGTCAATATGACCACACATGTAACGATTACATAAAAAAGAAACTGTCAGACAGGATGTTTCTATTATCTGATGGAACACGTGTCCAGAGGGACTGGTATTCATCATTTCTCTTATACTGTATAGGAATTGATTTAAGTAAGATAAGCAGATACAAATGCAGCAGATATTTTAACGATATGTACGATAAATATCTGCTGCTGGAGACATATATTATAGATAACAATATTAAAGTAATGAACAGCGGGATTAAGCTGAAAACCGCTTAACATATAAATATTTTCAGTTCTAATATTTCGAAGGGAGACTGACTATGCTCCCGCATATTGAGCCATTGCTTCGGCAACGGCGAAAAATATGAAATGCATCCGATAATGTAAGTCGTCTTAGGACGGCTGCTTGGATGCGGAGTGACGGTGCTCTACGAGAGAACTTCATCCCAAAACCCCTGTGGTGTACGGTTGAAGCCAGAATTGTATCACCAGAACCCCCGCGGGCTTGCCCCGGGGAGTAGTCAGACTGTTGTAAAAAACAAAGAGGAATGGACATTATGGAAATGGATTTAACTAAAGATTTTGAGACAGCGAAAGCTGCTTTTGAAGAATACCTGAATGAATATGACAGGGAAGATGATAAGATCCATCTGAAAATTGTGCATACATATGGAGTTGTGGATGACGCGGAAAAGATCAGCAGGAGAATGCATCTTTCCGAAGAAGATGTGCAGCTTGCCAGGCTGATCGGACTTTTGCATGACATTGGAAGGTTTGAGCAGATCAGAAGATTTGACAGTTTTGAACCGGGGACAATGGAACATGCAGCATATGGCGCAGAACTTTTATTTGGACCGGAAAAAATGATCCGGAGATTTGTAAAAGATGAACGGTTTGACAGGCTGATCTGTACAGCAATTGAAAAACACAGTGATTTTCAGTTAAAAGGAGAAATGGATGAAAGAACCCTGCTTCATGCCAGACTGATCCGTGATGCGGATAAACTGGATAACTGTCGTGTCAAACTGGAAGAGTCGATGGAAACACTCCTGAGTGCAGAGGAAGAAACCGTAGGAAAAGGCATAATTTCTGAAAAAGTCTGGGATTCCTGTATGGCGAAAAAGTCTGTTTTATCAGCAGACCGTGTGTCAAAAGTAGATTACTGGGTTTCCTATATCGCACAGTATTATGACATTAATTTTCCGGAAACATATGAAATCATGAAAGAGCATGATTATGTAAAAAAGATTGCAGACAGAGTTCCTTATGCATTGCCGGAAACAAAAAAGAAGATGGATATTCTGGTGGAACAGATGGAAGAATATATGGAAGAACGAATCAAAAATAAAGACAGAAAATGAAGAGGTAAAACCATATGCAGATGATTGGTGACTTGCATATCCATTCCAGATTTTCCATGGCAACCAGTAAGGAAGGAACTGCGGAAAATCTGGATTTGTGGGCGAGAAAAAAAGGAATTTCCCTGCTTGGCACAGGAGATTTTACCCATCCGTTCTGGAGGGAGGAACTGAAAGAAAGACTGGTTTCAGAAGGAAACGGTTTTTATAAATTAAAAGAAGAATGTGTGAAAGAAGAAATCCGGAAACTTCCCGGAGAGGGAACACATTTTGTAATTTCCGGGGAGATCAGTTCTATTTACAAGAAAAACGGAAAGACGCGAAAAGTCCATAATGTGATCCTGCTTCCCGGTTTGGAAGCAGCAGATGAGATGGCTGCAAGGTTGGAAAAAATAGGAAATATTCATTCAGACGGACGGCCAATTTTGGGGCTGGACTGTCATGATCTGCTGGAAATGATGCTGGATGTCTGCCCGCAGGGAATTTTGATCCCGGCACATATTTGGACTCCGCATTTTTCTGTACTGGGAGCAAGGTCAGGATTTGATTCTGTGGAAGAATGTTTTGAAGAACTGACTCCCTATATTCACGCGCTGGAAACAGGACTGTCTTCTGACCCGGCAATGAACTGGAGAATTTCCAAACTGGACCGCTATCAGCTTGTGTCCAATTCCGATGCTCATTCCCCTTCCAAGCTGGGACGCGAGGCCAATCTGCTGGACATGGACTGTTCTTATGAGGGACTTTACCAGGCTATTCAGAGCGGAAAGGGTCTTTTGGGTACTGTGGAGTTCTTTCCGGAAGAGGGAAAATATCATTTTGACGGACACAGAAAATGTGGTGTGTCATTAAGTCCTTCGGAAGCGGAAAAACTTGGCGGAATCTGTCCGGTCTGTGGGAAAAAACTGACCATGGGTGTGGAACACAGGGTTGAACAGCTTGCAGACAGAGATGAGGGATTTGTCAGGGAAGATGGTAAAGAGTATGAAAGCCTTGTGCCGCTGCCGGAAGTTATTTCTGCCTGCATAGGCTATTCCACAGCCAGTAAGAAAGTGCAGGAATGTTTTGAGCGAATGCTGAAACAGCTTGGAACGGAATTTGATATTCTCCGAAAAGTTCCCGTAGAAGATATCAGAGTCTGTGCAGGAGAAAAGATTGCAGAAGGAATCTCTCACCTCAGAAAGGGCGAAGTAAAAAGAATCCCCGGATTCGACGGGGAATATGGAAAGATTCTGTTATTATAATGCCCAGGATCAAAAGGTCAGAAAACGGTTCGTTCCTGCACGATGAAGTTTTTCACCCTGGGAGCTGCCAAACATATTCTGGGGAAAGGAATGATAAAATTTATGAAAAAAATTGGTATTATTTCAGATACACATGGTCTTTTGCGGCCAGAAGTGCTGGAAATTCTGAAGGATTGCGACTGTATTTTTCATGCCGGAGATGTGAACAGATTGGAGATTCTGGATACCCTTCGGGTGATGGGAGCTTTGTATGCGGTCCGTGGAAATAATGACAAAGACTGGGCAGAAGGACTTGCCAGAACACTGAACTTTACGATTGAAGGTGTAAAGTTTTTTATGACCCATAATAAAAAAGACGTTGCCTGGGATCTGAAAGATACGGATGTGGTTATCTTTGGGCATACGCATAAATATTTTGAAAAAGAGATTGATAACCGTCTGTGGGTGAATCCGGGAAGCTGCGGGCCGAGCCGTTTTGGTGGGGAAGTCACCATGGCAGTTATGACAGTTGAAAATGGAACATATAAACTGGAGAAGATAATCCTTTAACCGAATCAGGTAAATTTTCTGTTTTCATTACGAATATCCGCTTGACAGAAAAAAGCAGAGAACAGATTTTTCGGCATTTTATCGGTTTTCTGTAATCTGTTTTTGTTACTTATGGAGAACTTAAAAATTTAAGTTAACGATTAACTAAAAATTAAGTATACTGACAGAAAGATAAGAAAACAGAAAATAAGAAAGGGGCATAAAAATGTCCATTCAGTATCATAAAGAGAAAAAAATCTTCTGCCTGGATACAGAGAATAGCACTTACTTAATGGGACTTACTCCGGAAGGATATCTGGGACATATTTATTACGGAGAGAGATTACATAAAGCAGCAGACAACTATATGCTGCGTATGGAAGAGCCGCCGTATACTCCGTCTGTAAATAAAAGAGAAAAGTCCTCTTTTCTGGATGCTTTTCCAATGGAATATCCTACCGGAGGAATCGGTGATTACAGAGAAAGCTGCTTAAATGTACGAAATGAAGCAAATCAGATGGGATGCGAGATTCATTATGTTTCCCACGAAATTTATAAAGGAAAAAAACCTCTGAAGGGTCTTCCGGCCTCTTTTGGCACAGAGGAGCAGGTGCAGACTCTGGATATTCTCTGCGAAGATGCGATTTTAGGTCTGCAGGTGATTCTGAGCTATTCTGTTTTTGAACAGGGATTTACAAAAATGGCATATGTAGGTTCCGTGAAAGCAACCAGCAGTATCATGGACCGCTACTGTGGTTTTTATAAAGCACAGTTAGAGCATGGTCAGATGATTCCGAAAGAATGGGTAATTCCGGACAGAGATAAAACAGGACATATGAGTATCGTACTTCCTGAAGAGATGCCGGAAGCTTTTGTCTGCAACTGTGATCTGGCAGCAGGAATGGTGATCATGGAACTGGAGAAAAAGGGATATCGGATTCCGGAAGATGTTTCCGTAGTAGGATTTGATAATTATCTGTATCCTGGTTTCCCGGAAAAAAAAATCACCAGTTATGAAGTCAATACACAGGAAATGGCGAAAGTGGCACTGGAGAAGGCACTCAAGCAGATTAAAAATCCGGCTTCCGGACGCGGACTCAGTATTGTTTCCGGAAAAATCGTAGAAAAAGAAAGTGTCAGGAAAAAGTAACCGACAGACAGGATGATAAGTTGCGAAAACGTTTACTTAAAAATCATAATTAAATAGATTAATTTAATAAAACCGCAAAGCTCTGTAAAATTCGTGCAAATGAATTTTACAGAGCTTTTTTGTTGTGAAAATATACAAAAACTCCGCTTAAATATTTCGTAGTATTAACAAAAACATATTTTCAAGTAAAAATAGCTTGATAAGTTAAATTTGTTAGAATTAAATCAAGGGAAAGTTAAGAAATTAAAAGGAGGGAACGTCATGAGCGTATCAAAGAAAGTATTCCTTCGGTGTAAACAATCAGGCAGATACAGACAACCAGATCGCAGCTCTGCTTTATATGAAATGGCTCATCGAAGATTCTACCATCTATGAAGATGAAGGAAGCATTCCTGCATTAAAGAGCGGTGACCTTCTGGATGCACTGGCAGATTTCGAAGGCGTTGAACTGCTTGCTGACAACCTTGCAAAAGACGGTGAAGAATCTTTGTTCAATGAAATCAACAGCGAAAGCGAAGTTGGTATCAACAACGATGATTATCCGGACTGCGAAATCCTTGAAGCTGCTCTGTACGGCTCCAATACACTGCATCAGTTCCGTTACATCATTCTTCCAAGTATCAAATCTATCGTAGTGCTGAACCTGATTCTTTCCATCAGTGGTTCTTTAAGTGCATTCAAGCCTCCGTACGTTATTACAAACGGTACTATGGGAACAGGTACTTATTTCGTTATCATGAACCGTCTGGCTCATGAAAATCAGAAAGTAGGTCTTGCCTGCGCAATGGCAGTGGTACTTCTTGGAATCATTGTAATCTGTACAGTAGCGCAGAAACTCTTCTTCAAATATGCCTTTGATGACGGTACTTCCGATGAATCCAAGGCAACAGTAAGAAGGAGAAAGAAAGCAGAGAAAGCAGCAAGAAAAGCAATGAAGGGAGGACAGGCATAATGAGAACAAAAACCAGTCCTGTAACGGTTATTTTTAATGTTTTTAAATATGTTGTCCTGATTCTGGCGGCAGTAGTCGCACTGATTCCGGGTATCGCAACACAGGTTACTGTTTATCAGATCATGTATTCTTTAGGCTTGATTAATCACCTTTACGGATATATGATTGTATTAATGGGTACAGACATTATTTCCATTTATATTTTCCTGCAGTTCTTTGAAAACCTTCCGGTTTCTCTGGATGAATCTGCAATCATGGATGGATGTACATATTTCGGCGTATTCTTTAAGATTCTGTTTCCTCTTCTGAAACCGGCGATCGTAATTTTGTTCCTTGTTTTCCAGAAACAGGTATACGGCGGAATGGCAGCTGGTGCTGTTAAGGGTTGATCCAGCGGAAAAATATTCGGATGACTTATAAAGAGGAGAATAACTATGAGTGAAGTAAAAATCATCGGACCGGCAGTGCCGAATGTACCGTGGCAGGAAAAACCGGCAGAATTTACAGGAGCTCCGGTATGGAGATACAGTGAAAACCCAATCATCGGAAGAAATCCGATCAAAGAAGTAGCAAGAATTTTTAACAGTGCGGTGATTCCTTATGAAGGTGAATTCATCGGCGTATTCCGTGGAGAGCAGACAAACGGCATTCCTTATATTTACCTTGGAAGAAGCAAAGATGCGATTCACTGGAACTTTGATGAGAACAAGATTCAGTTTGTAGACGAAGACGGAAAAGAATTTATGCCGGTTTATGCATATGATCCACGTCTGGTAAAAGTGGAAGATACTTATTATATTATCTGGTGTCAGGATTTCTATGGCGCAGCGATCGGTATGGCGAAGACAACAGATTTTAAAACTTTCGTAAGAGTAGAAAATCCATTTCTTCCATTTAACAGAAACGCAGTTCTTTTCCCAAGAAAGATCAATGGAAACTTTGTAATGCTTTCCCGTCCAATGGATGCAGCAGAAAAACTGGAAGCATTATCCAAAGCGGTTATGGAGCTGTAATCAAACCGAAAAATAAGCAAGAAAGGCATGCAGGAGAAGCATTCTTTTGCATGCCTGAAAATATAATGGAGGAATTTTCAAATGCCAATTTTGAAATTAAAACCAACCTGTAAAGATTATCTCTGGGGCGGTACAAGATTAAGAACTGAGTTTGGAATTGAATATGACAAAGATCCCCTTGCAGAGTCCTGGGAACTTTCCTGCCATCCCGATGGCCCAAGCTATATTGTGAACGGTGAATTTGCAGGGAAAACACTACAGGAATATATTGATATACAGGGAAAAGAAGTCACGGGTACACATTGCCTGGATTTTGAACAGTTCCCGGTTCTGATCAAATTCATTGATGCAAAGAAAGACCTTTCTATTCAGGTACATCCGGATGATGATTATGCACTGAAAAACGAAGGCCAGTATGGAAAAACAGAGATGTGGTATGTGATGGATGCACAGGAAGGTGCAAGCCTGTATTACGGATTTGCCAAAGAAGTGTCCGAAGAGGAGTTTGAAAAGCGTATTCACAACCATACACTGCCGGAAGTATTGAATAAAGTGATGATCCATAAAGGAGATGTCCTTTTTATTGATCCGGGTACCATTCATGCAATCGGTGCAGGAAGCCTGATTGCGGAAATTCAGCAAAATTCCAATGTTACCTACCGTGTTTATGATTATGGACGCAAGGGACCGGATGGAAAAGAAAGACAGCTTCATGTAGAGAAAGCCATTCAGGTTACAAAACGCAAACCGCCTGTGGCAGACAGAGAGTTTGGCTGTCATGTGGCATCCTGTAAATACTTTACCGTGGATAAAGTGGTGTTGGACGGTGTGCGCAGAAAGAAACTTACAGGAGAGGCAGATGAGACTTCCTTTGTCAGTGTACTGGTTCTGAACGGGGAAGGCAAAGTTTCTGCAAGCGGTGAAACCGTAGAAGTGAAAAAAGGCGACAGCATCCTGATTACTGCCGGTTCCGGAGAATATGAGCTGGAAGGCAGCTTGGAAGCATTACTTACTACGGTATAATATAATAAAATATATATGAGAGATTTGGAGTATCACAGATGAAGGAATGGTTTGCAAAAATACAACAGAAAATGGAAGGAATGAGTCCGAAAGAAAAAAGGGCGTATATTCGTCAGTATTACTGGCATTATTTCCTGATCGGCGTGATCATTCTTGAGTTGGTGATACTTCTGATCTATCACCTGATCTGGGAAAAAAAGAACCTGTGTTTCAGTGTGTGGCGGTAAACCAGGAGATTGATTACAGCAGAGATGCAAAGGTTTCTTCTGAGTTTGCCCAATATCTCGGAGTGAAACCAGATAAAGTGATATTTGATTCGGACTATGTGATTTCCTATGACGATGTGGAAATGAAAGAAGCAAATGAAAGCTCCTATGAAAAATTTTTTCTGAATTGGCATGTACATAAGCTGGATGCAATCATCATGCCGGAAAGCTTCGAAAATTACTGCAAACGTCAGGGCGGCGAATTTACACAGGTTCTGGAATTAAATGACCAGGCAGTCCTGGATAAACTGGGACTTCATATGCCCGAAAATGAAAAACTGCTGTTATGTATTCCTTCGGATTCTGAGCATCTGGAAGAGGCACAGAAATTTGTGGAATATGTAATGGAGTGAATAGTCCCTGTACAGTAACAAAAAGTTTCAAAATAAATCAAAAAATATCTATGAGAATTAAGAAAACCAATGGTGTAAACCGGGGAACAGTCAAAACCATCGGTTTTCTTTTTTGTGCACGGAATAATCACAAAATTGGGATTCTTTCTTTTTTTCCATATCCATGAAAAGTTTGTGGTACAATATTGGAAGGTATTATTGCTAGGCAGAGATTTCTTCGTGAAAATCTGTATTGGAGGAATTAGGGTATGCAGAATATATTAGTTGTAGAAGATGATTATGATTTGAAAGAATTAAGGGAGTTGAGTGATTTGACATATAAAGAGTTTTCAGAGTGTGTTTGAAAATTGCTTTTTGCAAGATATGTGTTATAATTTGCGGAAATTTTGTATTTGAATTTCTTGCATTTTATGAGGGATAAGGTATAATAAAAAAATGTAGCAAACGGAATTGGTTAGACCAATATAAAGGAGTTGGATGAGTGAGAACTAAGAAAGAGAGAGATTGGAAATTCATCATCGGTATCCTTGTTCTTCTGGTTATTTTTGCGTTTATGGGAGGTTCCTTCTGGAGTATGGTAGGAAAGCAGGCGCAGATGGTGAAAGAGGAAGAACAGAAACAGGAAGAAATGGCAATTTCCGCCATTTATATAGAAGCCGGAGAATTTCTGAAAACCGGGATATTTGTAGATATGAAAACTGGGAATATATTTACAGCAGATGTACCGGCAGAAGGTATTTATAACAAAAAGGGAACGCTGATTTCCGGAGATGTATTGGAAAATGGGGATAAAGTAAAAATATACGGTGATGGGATCATGCTTGAGACTTTACCCGGACGTTATCCAAATGTAACAAAGATGCAGAAGATTGGACGTGCAGATCTTGAGGAAACTCAGGAGTATCAGGATAAAGTAAATGAACTTTTGGACAGGCCGGTCGCTGAATAGTGAATAGATGATTCCGGTTATCTACAAAGGAAGTAAAACATGATAACATATCTAAGCAAAATCAGAGGTGACTAGAAAATGAAATACGTAAGACAATTTTGGATTATTTTACTGTTATCTGCAATTGGAGAGGGACTGCATATCCTGATTCCACTTCCAATACCTGCAAGTGTTTATGGACTTGTACTGATGCTGATCGCATTATGTACGCATATTTTGAAGGTGGAACAGGTAAAGGAAGCATCTGAATTTCTGATAGAGATCATGCCGGTTATGTTTATTCCGGCTGGCGTAGGTCTGCTTACTGCATGGGGTGTATTGAAACCAATCTGTATCCCTATCATTGCCATTGTTGTGATTACGACTGTTGTGGTTATGGCAGTTACGGGACTTGTAACACAGGCAGTTATCCGCAAAGATAAGAAAGGAGAGGGACAGAAATGAAAGAATTTATAAGTAACTCTGTTTTTTTTGGCGCAGCTATCAGCCTGATTGCTTATGAAATAGGTCTTCTGCTGAAAAGAAAGTTCAAGATGGCAATCTTCAATCCACTGTTGATTGCGATCATTGCAGTTATGGGAGTTCTCTGCGTACTGCATGTAGATTATGACACGTATAATCAGGGAGGCCAGTATATCAGCTATCTGCTGACTCCTGCAACCGTCTGCCTGGCTGTTCCGCTGTATCAGCAGCTGGAACTTCTGAAAAAAAATCTGAAGGCAGTGGTAATCGGAATTGTATCCGGAGTACTCGCCAGTCTGGTCAGTGTACTGATTCTGGCAAAACTGTTTGGATTAACACATGAACAGTATGTAACCCTTCTTCCGAAATCCATTACAACAGCCATTGGAATGGGAGTTTCTGAGGAACTTGGCGGTATTGTGACAATTACTGTTGCAGTTATCATTATCACAGGTGTACTTGGAAACATGATCGCGGAGATCGTATTAAAGATCGCACACATTGAAGAGCCAATTGCGAAAGGCCTGGCGCTTGGAACCTCTGCCCATGCCATCGGTACAGCCAAGGCTATGGAGCTTGGAGAAATCGAAGGAGCCATGAGCAGCCTTGCCATTGCGGTAGCAGGACTTCTGACGGTAATCGGAGCTTCTGTGTTTGCGCAGTTTATGTAATAATATAAGAGGAAACATTATGACCGTAAAATCAAGCCTTTTGGAAATGCTGGAACAGCACAAGGGAGAAGTTCTTTCCGGTGAGAACATTGCGGGAGAATTGGGCTGTACTAGGGCTGCTGTATGGAAAGCGGTGAAATCCCTGCGGGAAGAAGGATACTGTATAGAAGCAGGACCGAATAAAGGATATATGCTGTCAAAGCATACAAATCGTCTTTCCCAGGAAGGAATTCGCCCGTTTCTGGATGATGCACAGGTTTATATAGAAGTATATGAAGAAGTGGATTCTACCAATCAGGCAGCGAAAAGAGCGGCAATTGCAGGAAAGGCAGGACATGGTGCATTTGTCTTGGCCAGAAAACAGACAGCAGGAAGAGGCAGAAGAGGACGCGGCTTTTATTCTCCGATGGATGCGGGAATGTATATCAGTGTGATATTAAAACCCCAGGGAACTTTAAAAGATAGTCTTTTGATTACAACAGCAGCGGCAACGGCAGTTTACAGAGCAGTAAAACAGGTCTGTGGCATCTGTCTGGATATCAAATGGGTCAATGATCTGTTTTATCATGGAAAAAAAGTGTGTGGAATCCTGACAGAGGCAGTGACAGACTTTGAAAGCGGAAATATTGAGTTTATTGTAGTTGGAATCGGACTGAACATTTATCAGGATGAAAAACAACTGCCAGAAGAACTGAAAGGCATTGCAGGTGCTTTATATGAAAATAAAGAAGCAGCCCGGACGCTGGACAGAAACCGGCTTGCAGCGGAAATTGTCAATGAGCTGAGAAAAGAAAACACAGATCTGAAACTGTCCACAGAATATGTAGAACGCAATATCATTCCGGGAAAAACAGTAACGATTACAGATAACCATATGTCCAGAGAGGCATTTGCACTGGAGATATGCGAAGATGGACGGCTGAAAGTAAGAGAAAAAGATGGAAGGGAAAACATACTTTCCTTTGGGGAAGTATCCGTTTCCTTCGAGAAGAGTTAAAGAAATAAACCTTGCCTGATAAAAATACAGAAATCTGTACTTTTGTCAGGCAGGGTTTTCTATTTTTATATCATAGGAAATTATTCTGTAATATTCTATGATATAGAAAGCCTTTCAGGCAGGATTCTTTTCGGCAGATACGTTTCGGCGTATCTGCTTTTAACCGAATCAAGTAAGTCCCCTGCTTCAATTGCGAAGAGCAATAAGCAGTTATTCGGTTATGAGCAAGTAGCGAAAGCGGATTGCGAATATCCGATTGAATATTTGAGTTACACTTTAAAATACATCTGTGTCAGCATCTGTTTTTGGTTCAGAAACCGCAACAGGTGTGGATTCTTCTGCTTCAGATGCTTTTGGAACCTGTGTTTTTACAAGGCTGACTGCGTGAGGCTTTGGCTCTGGTTCGTCAGTTTTGGAAACTGGAGTTTCTTTTGGCTCTTTTTCACCGGAACCCTCGTATGGATGATAAGGAGTCCAGGTCCAGGTTTCTTTTTGCTTGGGAGTTACTTCTTTTTCGTCAATCAGCTTTTCTTTTTTATTGCGTAAAATATAAATTCCGGCAAGAATGATTCCCACAGCAATAACCATCTGGGGCAGATGATAAGCAAAGCTTTCCAGGACATTGGAAATATAATACGGAAGAATCCATTCCAGAAAATTTACAATGTTGTTCCACAGGATGGAAATGCCCAGGATGATCAGAAAAATTGCCGAAGCATTTCTGTGTTTGGATAACAGGACATTGAGATCTCCTGTCAGACCGTCAATATGGAAGATGTAGTTATCCTCCATGGAATAAAATTCCTCTTCGGAAAGAGATTTCAGGTTATGTACATTGAAGAAACTGTAAAACCAGAGAACAGGAACAAACATAACGATCCAGTCCATTCCGGTGTAGGAACCAACAGCGAAAATAGCCCAGAACAGTAACATGGTACTGATCCCCTGTTTTTTAAATCCCATATACATTTCACCTGCTCCTGGGATCAGGGAGAAAATAAACAGCCAGAATCCTTTTTTTTGTTTTTGCATATTTAATTGCCTCCATTTATTATTTTGCTTGTATACTTCCGTGCTACCTGCCGAAGATGTGAGATGTCAGGCTGGAAAAACAGTCTGCCATAGAACCGGCGGTGCAGGTGATGTTATGCTGAATTTTACGTGTAAGATCGGAAAGATGTTTGTTTTGTCTGGCAGCAGAAGAATCCTGGGAATTTTCGGATTCTTTTTGCCGCTGAATCTCGGCTGCGACATCTGCCTGTGATTGATTAAGCTCTTCTTCTGACATACTGCTCATGGAAGTCTGTTTCTGGGATACACTGCGCGCTTTCCAGACAGAAGCGTAATCCATATTTGAAATACTGAACAGCAGAAGCAGTGCGGCAGCCACACCGGCGGCTGTCTGAAGGGTATATTGCCAGAACTGAATTTTAGGTGTCCGATATTTCTGATTTTCATTCAGAATCTGTTCTTTAAGATAAGAAGGAGCGGTAATGCTGCCGGAAGCTTCTTCGTTTTCCAGAAATTTATCCAGTGACAGATCGTCGCTGTCTATTTGTGTAAAAAATGCGATCATTTCTTCAGAAGTCATGGCTCCTTCCTGAAATTTTTCAAGCTCTTTTTTATGTATATGCATCTAGTCACTCCTTTCAAGCATTTTTTTTAGCTGAGCTTTGGCGCGGTAAAGCTGTGTCTGTACTGTCTTGGGATTTTTGTTTTCCATCCGGGCAATTTCCGTAACAGACAGTTCCCTGCAAAAGTGTGCGTAGGCAACTTCCTGGTATGGGCTTTTAAGCTTCATACATAAGGCTCTGACGTGTTCATCTGAGGCTTCCAGCAGATATTTTTCTTCGGGAGAAGAGGATTTGTCGGGGATCTGCGAGAAGTATGTATCTTCTGTGGGAACTGTACGCCGTCCCGCAGCCTTGAGGTAGTCGAGACACTTGCGGACGGCAATTTTGCTTAACCAGGCTTTTTCATAGGCTCCGTCAAAATGAGAGAGGTTTTTGTAGGCGGACAGAAAAACATCTTGTGTCAGATCTTCGGCATCAAATGGATTACCTATGGATTTCAGACAGATGGAATATATTAAGTTTTGATATGTGGAAATCAGATATTCCAGATATTGCTCTTCTGTACGCATGTTAACCTCCCTTCATCCCGTTCTGCTTATTATAACGCGGAAGGAGAGGAAATGGATTCAGGATGGAAAAAAAGATTTTTTATTTGCCTGGAATAAGAAAAAAGGAGATATTTGCCAGACTGTTCAGACTCTTGATAAGGCTGGAAATTTGTTCTATACTGAAAATATTCCGGCAATCTGACCTGGAGTGTGTTTGCAGTGGATTTTCTTTTATTTTGGCAAAGATTCCACACAAACTGCGGAATGCGGGAACCACGATAATCTTACAAAGGAGCGACAACAATGACACAGACAAGACGTTTATATTATGAAGATGTATATAAAAAAGAGTTCACTGCCACGGTTCTGGAGTGCAGGGAACAGAAGAAAGGTTATTCAGTGATTCTGGATGAAAGTGCTTTTTATCCGGAAGGCGGCGGTCAGCCCAGTGATGTGGGAACACTGGGCAGTGTGAAGGTAACAGAGGTTCATGAAAAGGACGGAGAACTGCTTCATTATACAGATGGGCCTCTGGAAGTGGGTGCAAAAGTAGAAGGCAGGATTGACTGGAACCGTCGTTTTGACCTGATGCAGCAGCATTCCGGAGAGCATATGGTAAGCGGGATCATCCACGCCAGATATGGTTATGATAACGTGGGATTTCATATGGGAAGTGATGTGATCACCGTAGACCTGAACGGAATGCTGGATGAGAAACAGCTTGCAGAGATTGAGCAGGAAGTAAATGAAAAGGTCTGGGAAGATAAGGAAGTGGTGATTACTTATCCCACAGCAGAAGAATTAAAGACGCTGGATTACAGAAGCAAAAAAGAGCTGACCGGACAGGTGCGTATTGTAACTTTTCCAGGTACAGATGTCTGTGCATGCTGCGGAACACATGTGACCCATACAGGAGAAATCGGGATGGTCAAACTTCTTTCAGTAGTGAAGTTTCGCGATGGAATCCGTATGGAAATGATCTGCGGAAAAAGAGTTCTTGACTATCTGAATATGGTAAATGAGCAGAACCATCAGATTTCTGTCAAGCTTTCCGCAAAAATGGAAAAAACAGCAGATGCGGTGCAGAGACTTCAGGATGAAAATTTCCGCCTAAAAGGTCAGGTGGCTCATATGGAAGAAGATATGTTCCAGGCAGAAGCAAAGAAATGGGAAGGTGCGGGAAGTGTCCTGATCTTTAAAGAAGGTCTGGAAGCAGATTCTGTTCGAAAACTGGCAGATGCGGTGATGAAT
>ERZ1673739.2018-NODE-2018-length-18898-cov-4.263971_pt1 | contig 18898 bp, 20 predicted proteins | sample MGYA00580210_ERZ1673739 | MGnify/ENA primary metagenome ERZ1673739 (study PRJEB41218, sample SAMN15661749) | gut metagenome | host: Homo sapiens | place: Canada: London | collected 2015-08-20/2019-03-30 | study: EMG produced TPA metagenomics assembly of...
CAGGACAAGGGAAATAATAGTGGTGATCCCAATAGAAAAGATGCTTCTGCAATTATAGAAGATAATAAAGCAGAAGAGACAGAAAAAGAAGTAGGGACAGAACAAGAAATAGAAAAAACGAAGAGTACAGAATATCCACTTACCATTACCACCTATGGATCTGATGGTACAGAACTTACCACAACATATGAAAAGGCACCGGAGAAAGTTTTGGCGGTTTATCAGGGGTCAATTGAAACATTACTTGCCTTAGGACTGGAAGATCATATTGTAGCAGCAGCGGGACTGGATAATGAAGTTCCTGATGAACAAAAGGCAGCTTTTTCAAAACTGAATTATTTAGATGAATTTACACCGTCTCTGGAGACAGTTACTATGCTGGAGCCAGATATGATTTTCTCATGGGGGTCTCTGTTTGGAGAGAAAACATTAGGAGATGCAGCAGGATGGGTAGAGAAAGGAACTAATACCTATATGAATAGTAATACACATCCGAAAAATGGAGATGTTTCTTATAATAAAACCCTGGAAAATGAGTATACAGATATTTTAAACATGGGAAAGATTTTTGATGTACAGGATCAGGCTGAAGCTATTGTAAATGAAATGAAAGATACTATTGATTCTGTAAAAGAGAAGACAGAGAGTATAGAAGAAAAGCCGAGTGTTTTGATTCTGGAGTCTGGGAAGAATGGATTTACCAATTATAATACTACATCTCTCGGTGGTGATATGGTAACACAGCTTGGCGGTGTACTGGCAAATCCAGATGGGGGAAGTCTTGGAAAAGAAGATGTTATTGCAGCAAATCCAGACGTGATTTTTGTAGTTTATATGCCTTATTCCGGAGATGACCCAGAACAGTTAAAGCAGGAAAAATTAAATGTGATTCTAGAAGATGAGGCTTATGCAAGCCTGGATGCTGTGAAGAATGGAAGAGTAGTTCCAATCATGCTTAGCGAGATGTATGCAAGCGCTACGCGTACAAAGGATGGAATTGTAACGTTTGCAAAAGGATTGTATCCTGATTTAACACTGGAATAATGAGGTAAGAACGTTGAAAAAGATACAAAGGAAAGGGGAAGGGTCTTCTGTATGGAAGACCTCTTTCTCTATTGCGGTTTTTATAGGGTTGCTGATTCTTTTGCTTTTTTCTATTTTGGCAGCAATTACTTTTGGAAATGCAGATATTTCTATAAAAGAAGTTTATCAGGTGATTTGCTATGAATTATTTCATATAGGTGAGTTTTCCACCTATGGAGAAGGCGCTGTTCACGATGTAGTGTGGCTCATTCGTTTCCCTCGTGTTCTTCTTGGGGCAGGTGTGGGAATGGGATTGGCTGTTTGTGGTGTAGTGATGCAGGCAGTTGTAAAGAATCCATTGGCAGACCCGTATGTGCTTGGGATTTCTTCGGGAGCTTCCTTGGGGGCAACAGCAGGAATCCTCTTTGGATTTGGCACCTTGTTTGGAAGTAATTCAGTTGGGATTATGGCATTTTTAGGCGCTATGGGGACATCTTTTGCAGTGCTTTTTATTGCAAATATGGGAAGCAGAGCCAATGCAGGAAAACTGATTTTGGCGGGTATGGCGGTGAGTGCAGTATGTTCAGCTTTTTCCAGTTTCTTGTTGTATATTGCCAATGACAAGAATGGAACAGCAGAAGTGACTTATTGGACTATGGGAAGTCTGGGAGGGGCAAAATGGGAAAATGTTCAGGTGATTTTGCCAGTCATTCTCATAGGAACCCTAGTTTTTTGGAGTCAGTTCCGAAATTTGAATCTTATGCTTCTTGGAGATGAAGTTTCTATTACATTGGGGACGGATTTACATAAAGCTAGAACCATCTATATGATTTTATCCTCCCTGATGGTAGGTTTTGCAGTATATTGTGCTGGAATGATTGGATTTGTAGGGCTGATTATCCCCCATGTTATTCGTATGTTATTTGGCACAGATCATAGAAGAATGATACCGTTTAGTGGGATTTTAGGGGCAATTTTTCTTATTTGGGCAGATGTTTTTTGTAGAATTATCCTGGAAAATTCTGAGATGCCCATTGGAATTTTTGTTTCTATGATTGGGGCACCGTGCTTTATTTATCTCATGGTACGCAAATCATATGGATTTGGAGGAGAAAAAGGATGAGGGCAGCAGCAGAACAGATAGAAGTGAGCTATGGGGCAAAAAAAATTTTAAAAGAAGTTTCTCTAGAAGCTAGAAATCGTGAATTTGTTGGAATTATCGGACCAAACGGAAGCGGTAAATCTACATTGTTAAAATGTATTTACAGGGTATTAAATCCAGAAAAAGGATGTGTTTATCTGGATGAAACGAGAATGCAGAATATGAGTGTGCGTGAATCAGCCAGAAAAATGGCAGTAGTTGCCCAACATAATTATTACAATTTTGAGTTTTCAGTGAAAGAGGTTGTACTTATGGGGCGGGCACCACATAAGAAAGCATTAGAACGTGATAATGCCAGAGACTATGAAATTGTAGAAAAAGCGCTTCAAACAGTTGGAATGTCTCAGTTTAGTCAAAGGAGTTTTTCTACGTTATCCGGAGGAGAACAGCAAAGGGTGATACTGGCAAGAGCATTGGCACAACAGACACCATGCTTGATTTTAGATGAACCTACCAATCATTTAGACATTACCCATCAGATTCAGATTATGAACTTAGTGAAACAGTTAGATATCACAGTAATTTCTGCTATTCACGACTTGAATATAGCAGCAGCTTTTTGTGATAGACTATACGTGTTAAAGGACGGTGAAATTGTAGGTCAAGGAAAACCAGAAGAAGTATTGACTCAAAAATTTATCAAAGAAATTTATGAAGTAGAGGCAGAGATTACGAAAGATAGTAAAGGCAAAATGCATATTTTGTTTTTATGATTTTCTGCTGCTTTCTAGTTGTGTATGCTCCTTTTCAAGTGTATAATTGAAAAGGAGTTTTAATTATATATATAAGGAGCAAAGTATGAGAGAATACACTTATATTACGCTAAGACAAAGACCTGAATTAAAAGAGAAAGCTGCTGCATGGTTCAGGGAGATGGGGAACCTGATATGACAAGAATGTATATTCACAGATAAGTACTGGAATTTAGGGGGAAATAACAGATGAAAGTCCGATTGAATTGGTGAAGAGGCTGCGAAAGGAAAATGGAAAAGACATTTGGATATGTGGTGGTGCCAATATTATCCAGCAGTTGGTTCGAGAGGATTTCATTGATTACTATTATATTACGGTTATTCCCACAATTTTAGGTTCAGGGATTCAGCTTTTCAAAAATGCTGACCGTGAAATGAAATTGAGATTACTAAAAACACAAACATATAATGGTATGACAGATTTAATCTATACACGAAGATAGGGAGTTCCTCGATTGAAATCATTGGAAAGATATGATAAAATTGAAATGGTAAACAAAGGCAGTATAAAAATAGAAAATAAGGGCGAGAAAAGCCTATAAATACGGAGGTTTTATAAGATATGGAAGCATACAAGAAAGAATTTATTGAATTTATGGTAGATAGTGATGTCTTAAAATTTGGTGAGTTTACTTTAAAAAGCGGCAGAAAGTCACCGTTCTTCATGAATGCAGGAGCATATGTCACTGGTTCCCAGTTAAAGAAACTTGGCGAATATTATGCAAAAGCGATTCATGACAAATATGGTGATGACTTTGACGTACTGTTTGGACCAGCCTATAAAGGGATTCCTATTAGCGTGGTAACTGCCATTGCTTATAGTGAATTATACGGAAAAGAAGTCCGCTATTGCTCAGACCGTAAGGAAGAGAAAGATCACGGTGCAGATAAGGGAAATTTTCTGGGAAGCAAATTAAAAGATGGTGACAGAGTTGTGATGATTGAGGATGTTACAACTTCTGGCAAATCTATGGAGGAAACTGTTCCAAAGGTAAGAGGGGCTGCAAATGTAGAAATTGTAGGACTTATGGTTTCCCTAAATCGTATGGAAGTTGGAAAAGGCGGAGAAAAAAGCGCTCTGGAAGAAGTAAAGGATACCTATGGATTTGAAACCAATGCTATTGTAACCATGGAAGAAGTAGTGGAGCATCTTCACAACAGAGAATACAAAGGAAAAGTTGTTATTGATGATACACTGAAACAGGCTATTGATAAGTATTATGAGCAGTATGGTGTAAAATAAGAAGAAGGAAGTGTTCCTGTTATGAATGAAAAAATTTATAAAACCATGGCAAGATGTGGTGCAGGCAGCATTGCACTTGGAATTATCGTTTTGGTTACTGGTGTGGCATCTGGGATTTTGATGCTGGTAAGCGGCGCCAGATTACTAAAAAGAAAGGCAGAAATTACATTTTAGTTTAAATGGTAATACAAAGAAGGGGCTGTGAAACAGCCCCCTTCTGCATTTCTTTTGTGGAATGAGGTTAGAATATTGAATCGGGCAACAAAAAAGAAAATCAAAACAGTAGGAAGTCTGTTGTTTGTAGTCTATATTATGGCATTAATTTATTTTCTCTTTTTTGCAGAACGTTATGGACAAAGGAGTTTTGAGGAGAGGGAATACCACTACAATCTGGTTTTATTTCAAGAAATTAAGAGGTTCTGGACTTATAGAAAGCAGCTTGGAATTTGGGCTGTAATGGCAAATCTTTTTGGAAATATCCTAGGATTTGTTCCCTTTGGTTTTATACCGCCGGTAATTAGTTCTAATGCAAGAGGTTTTTTCTTTATTACTTTTTCAGGATTTGCATTAAGTCTTTGTGTGGAGACAGCGCAGCTTATAACAAAATTGGGATGCTTTGATGTGGATGATTTAGTAATGAATACCCTTGGCACAGCGATTGGCTATGTGGCTTTTGCTGTATGCCATTTTCTATACAAGAAGATAAAACGAGCAAAGAGAAGGAGGAACTAATGGCAAAGAAAAAATATAAATATGCTTTTGCAAGGCAGAAACATTCTCAAAAGGGAATTATATCCACTGTGTTTGCAGGTATTTCCCTTGGCCTATTTGGGGTTTCCAGCTTATGTTCACTTGTTTTTCATGGCAAAGGCGGCATATATCTTGGGGCTATGGGATTGGCAGCCATGGTGATTTCTATTTATGGATTTGTGCTGGGACTTCATAGCTTTTCTCAAAAAAATAGAAATCAGTTATATTGTAAAATCGGTGCAGTAGCTAATGGAAGTCTGATGGTTATTTGGTTGGCATTGTTTTTAGTAGGGATTTCATAGAAATATGTACGAGAAAGAAGGCGAAAAGAATGGATGAACGGTTGAAAAAACAAATGGATTTTTTGCTGGAGGTGGATAAATTAAAATTTATTTACCGACAGACTTATCTATCAAATGGAGAACGAAAAGAAAATGATGCGGAACATTCCTGGCACTTGGCACTCATGGCAGTTTTGCTTCAGGAATATTCCAATGAGCCTGTAGATGTGGTAAAGGTGATGACCATGGTATTAATCCATGACCTAGTAGAAATCGATGCAGGAGATACCTATGCCTATGATACTGCAGGGAATCAGACCAAACGGGAGCGGGAAGTAAAAGCAGCCCAGCGGATTTTTGGTATACTTCCAAAAGATCAAGAGGAGGCTTTTCGGGCATTGTGGGAAGAGTTTGAAGCCTATGAAACACCAGAGGCAAAATTTGCCCATGTGTGTGATAATATGCAGCCTTTTATGCTGAATCATGCTACAGGAGGACGCTCTTGGCAGGAGCATGGAGTGAAGAAATCTCAGGTGCTCAACAGGAATCGGTATTTGGAGGATGGATCCAAAACTATGAAACAGTATTTTGATGAAATTATAGAAGAGCATGTTAAGGAGGGAAATTTAAAAGATGAATGATGAATTGATGTTAGAACGCTTTATGCTTATGAAAGAGAGAGTTCTGGAAATTCAGGAGGAGGAACTGGTAAAAGATCCTTACCGGGATTTTTTCAGAAGAACAGCAGCTTTTATTACACAAATGCTGCAGGTTTACGATAAGCTTCAGGCTGGATGGCTTGACACAGCCTCATTAGAAGAACTGGAAGCAAATAATCAGGCCATGTATCAGGATATTTTACCACAGAATTATGAAAAGTCCTATGGAAATCCATCTTATGCACAAGCTATGCTTGGAGAAGAAATGGGCCAGTTATTAAGTTTCCTGTACACGGAAATCAGAGGGATGATTGTTTTTGTATATGAAAACCGCCTGTTTGACATGACCGTTGCAATGGAATTGTTTATTCAGATTTACAATCTGTTTGAAGAAGAGACAGTGTCTGCAAAGGATGTACAGGATGCCATTTACTGGTATGTGAGTGATTACAGTGATGAGATGGTAGGTCACAGAGTCCGAGAAGGTGTGGATCCTGAACTGAATTTTGCAACAAACATTATTTGTGGTAATAATCTGGCAGATGTACGCTATTTGTATAAATTCGGAGAATATGTCACGGAAAATGAAATTCGTATGGCAAAGTTTTTAAGTGATATGCCACAAGAAAAGCTGGAGTCCATGGCACGGACTTATACGGAGGGATACCGTCGTGGATTTCTTGCAGCCAACATTGATCTGAGCAAGAAAAAGACAGTGAATATCCGGTTCCAGCTTGGATTTGAGCCAATGGTAAAAGCAGCTATTTCCCAATTTGCCAAGATGGGGCTTGCACCAGTTATGTACCGGAGTGCTGTGCATACAGTAAATAAGAGACAGCATATGAGAATCGGTTATTATGGGGCAGTTCCAAATCCTCAGTTTGATTATGATCATAAGGATGACCAGGCTCTTTATCTGGATCATGAATTTGTGCAGAGAAAACTCCGTGTGCTGCAGGTTGCTTACGAACAGGTAAAAACACTGGCAGGAGAACAGGCAGGACCGGCTGTGATAGAAACTTTCGGTGAGACTCCTTTTGCACCAGTAAAAAATCCAAAAGCATGTGCCCTGTCACCTCATCAGCAGAAGCTCCAGGTCTCTTATGATAATGAATCCGGTCAGATTGTAAACCGATATATCAAAGGAGATGAGAGAAGTTTCACGATTATCGCTTATCCAGTGGCAGAGATTGGACCGAAATTTGAAGAAATCTTCCAGGAAACAGTGAAAATCAATACACTGGACAATGAACAGTATCAAAAGATACAGCAGTCTGTAATTGATGCATTGGATCAGGGCGTGCGTGTACACATTGAAGGTATGAATGGAAATGATACCAATCTTACTGTCTGCCTGCAGGAGTTAAAAAACCCGGAAAAAGAAACAAATTTTGAGAACTGTGTAGCGGATGTAAATATTCCGGTGGGTGAAGTGTTTACTTCTCCGAAATTAACAGGAACCAACGGGATTTTGGCTGTTTCAAAGGTATTTTTAAGAGGATTGGAATATCGGAATCTTCATATTCGTTTTCAGGATGGTATGATTGCTGATTATATCTGTTCTAATTTTGAGTCCCAGGAGGACAGTAAGAACTTTATAAAAGAAAACCTGTTATATCACCATGATACACTGCCTTTGGGAGAATTTGCTATTGGAACAAATACTACAGCTTATGTCATGGCAAAAAAATATAATATTGGGCATCTGCTGCCTATTTTGATCGCAGAAAAAACAGGTCCGCATTTTGCAGTGGGTGATACCTGTTATTCCTGGAGTGAGGATACAGCTACATTTAATCCAGATGGCAAGGAAATTACAGCAAAAGATAATGAGGTGTCGATACTCAGAAAAGAAGATTTGAGCAAAGCATATTTTGGCTGTCATACAGATATTACCATTCCTTATGATGAACTGGGAGCAATTTGGGTAGAAACGAGAGATGGAGAGAGAATTTCCATTATTGAGAATGGAAAGTTTGTGCTAAAAGGCACAGAAGCTTTGAATGAGGCTTTTACTTCTTGACAAGATATAGAAGTCTAGGTAAAATTGTGCTGTACGAAAGAATAGGGACAGACCCTAAAAAGTATTCAAATAAAGGAGATTAATCATGGCAAAAGTTGGAATTGTTATGGGCAGTGACTCTGATATGCCTGTTATGAGCAAAGCAGCGGATATGCTGGAAAAATTCGGAATCGAGTATGAAATGACGATTATTTCTGCTCACAGAGAACCAGATGTATTCTTTGAGTATGCAAAAACAGCCGAGGAAAAAGGCTTTAAAGTAATCATCGCAGGAGCAGGTATGGCAGCACACCTTCCGGGAATGTGCGCAGCAATTTTCCCAATGCCTGTTATAGGGATTCCGATGCACACCACATCCTTAGGAGGAAGAGATTCTCTGTACTCTATTGTGCAGATGCCTTCTGGTATTCCTGTAGCAACTGTTGCAATCAATGGCGGTGCTAATGCAGCAATTCTGGCAGCCAAGATTTTAGCTACTTCCGATGCGGAACTTTTACAGAAATTAAAAGACTATAAAGAGGAATTAAAAGATCAGGTCGTTGCAAAGGATGCAAGACTTCAGGAAGTAGGATATAAAAACTATTAAATAAGGTGAACAACCCGTTTACTTAACGATTGGCAAGGCAATATACGGAACAATATATGGAGGATAAGAAATGGATTACAAGAAAGCTGGCGTTGATATTGAGGCAGGTTACAAATCAGTAGAATTGATGAAAGAGCATGTAAAGAAAACAATGCGTGAAGAAGTTATGGGTGGTTTAGGAGGATTCTCCGGCGCTTTTTCATTGAAGAAAATCAAAGAGATGGATGATCCTGTGCTTCTGTCTGGTACAGACGGATGCGGAACCAAGGTAAAACTGGCATTTCTTATGGATAAGCATGATACCATCGGTATTGATGCGGTAGCTATGTGTGTCAATGATATTGCATGTGCAGGTGGAGAACCGTTATTCTTCCTGGATTATATTGCATGTGGAAAGAACTATCCGGAAAAAATCGCTGAAATCGTAAAAGGTGTGGCAGAAGGCTGCCTGCAGTCAGATGCAGCGTTAATCGGCGGTGAAACAGCAGAACATCCGGGGCTGATGCCGGAAGACGAATACGATCTTGCGGGATTTGCAGTAGGTGTTGCAGAACGTAAAGATATGATTACAGGAGAAGACTTAAAAGAAGGAGATGTTCTTATTGGTATGGCATCTTCTGGTGTTCACAGCAATGGTTTCTCTCTGGTTCGTAAAGTATTTGAAATGACAACAGAGTCTTTAAATACTTATTATGATGAATTAGGAAAAACTCTTGGAGAGGCTCTTCTGGCTCCTACCAGAATTTATGTAAAAGCGTTAAAGAGCGTAAAAGACGCTGGTGTGAAAGTAAAAGCCTGCAGCCATGTAACAGGAGGCGGTTTCTATGAGAATATTCCGAGAATGTTAAAAGATGGTGTTTGTGCGATTATTGAGAAAGATAGTTATCCGATTCCTCCGATTTTCACATTAATGGCGAAAAAAGGTGAGATTGAAGAAACAATGATGTACAATACTTTTAACATGGGACTTGGTATGGTTGTTGCAGTTGATCCGGCAGATGTGGAAAAAACCATGGAAGCTATGAAGGCAGCAGGAGATACTCCTTATGTGGTTGGTAAGATTGTAGAAGGCGAAAAAGGCGTTCAGTTAGTATAAATGAAACAGGCAGGGTTGCAGCAGTACAGGCACGGCGGCAGCCCTGTTCCTGTTTGTTGTAAATATAAGGAGGATTGTTATGAAAAAGCTGGCAGTTCTGGTATCCGGCGGCGGAACCAATCTTCAGGCTATTATTGATGCCATTGCTGATAAGACCATTACCAATGCAGAGATTGCGGTTGTTATCAGTAATAATGCCAATGCATATGCACTGGAGCGGGCAAAAAAACATGGAATACCGGGGGTTTGTGTATCACCAAAATCTTACGGCACAAGAGCAGCATTTAATGAAGCTCTGCTGCAGACCATTCAGTCTTATGAACCTGATCTGGTGGTTCTGGCAGGCTGTCTGGTAGTGATTCCGGAAATCATGGTAAAAGCATATCCAAATAAAATCATTAATATCCATCCGGCCCTGATTCCTTCTTTTTGCGGAACAGGATATTATGGGCTGAAGGTTCATGAGGGCGTTTTAAGCCGTGGGGTAAAAGTGACAGGTGCTACCGTGCATTTTGTAGATGAAGGAACAGATACAGGCCCCATTATTCTGCAGAAGGCAGTGGAAGTAAAACAGGGCGATACGCCTGAAATCCTTCAGAGGAGAGTTATGGAAGAGGCAGAGTGGAAAATTATGCCAGAAGCTATCAATCTGATTGTAAACGATAAAATTGAGATTGTGGACGGCTTAGTAACAGTGCGGTAGAAAGGGGAAGAAAAGATGAAAGTACTGATAATCGGAAGCGGTGGAAGAGAACATGCGATTGCATGGAAGGTAGCACAGAGTCCAAAGGTAGAGAAGATTTACTGTGCACCAGGAAATGCAGGAATTGCAGAATATGCAGAGTGTGTAGCCATTGGAGCTATGGAATTTGAGAAGCTGGCTGCATTTGCAAAAGAACATGAGGTAGATCTGACCGTAGTAGGCATGGACGACCCGTTAGTGGGCGGTGTTGTAGATGTGTTTGAAAAAGAAGGACTTCGTGTGTTTGGACCAAGAAAAAATGCGGCTATTTTGGAAGGCTCCAAGGCATTTTCAAAAGACTTAATGAAAAAATACAATATTCCTACAGCAGGATATGAAAATTTTGAAGATGCAGAGGCAGCTCTTGCTTATCTTAGAGAAAAGGCAGAATTTCCAATCGTGTTAAAAGCAGACGGTCTGGCTCTTGGAAAAGGTGTGTTAATCTGCAATACCTTGGAAGAAGCAGAAGAAGGTGTACAAACCATTATGCTGGATAAAAAATTCGGTTCTGCAGGAAACACGCTGGTTATTGAAGAGTTCATGACAGGCCGTGAGGTTTCTGTTTTATCTTTTGTAGATGGAAAAACCATTAAGACTATGACTTCCGCACAGGATCACAAACGTGCCAAAGACGGTGACCAGGGATTAAACACCGGCGGTATGGGAACCTTCTCACCAAGTCCGTTCTACACAAAAGAAGTAGACGATTTCTGTGAAAAATATATTTACCAGGCAACCGTAGATGCTATGGCAGCAGAAGGAAGAGAATTTAAGGGAATTATTTTCTTTGGTTTAATGCTCACAGAAAAAGGACCAAAGGTTCTGGAATACAATGCAAGATTTGGTGACCCGGAAGCCCAGGTTGTTATCCCAAGACTGAAGAATGATATTGTAGAAGTGTTTGAAGCCTGTGTAGATGGAAAACTGGATGAAGTAGACCTGCAGTTTGAGGATAATGCAGCAGTCTGTGTAGTTCTTGCTTCTGACGGATATCCGGTGTCTTATGAAAAAGGATTCCCAATCGAAGGTCTTGATACATTCAAAGACAAAGACGGATACTATGTGTTCCATGCAGGAACTGCGTTTAAAGATGGCAAGATTGTCACAAATGGAGGCCGTGTTCTTGGTGTTACCGCAAAAGGGGCAGATTTAAAAGAAGCCCGTGCCAATGCTTACAAGGCAACCCAGTGGATTCAGTTTGAAAATAAATATATGAGAAATGATATTGGAAAGGCCATTGACGAAGCGTAAAAAGGTGGCTGTATCATAGAAGACCGCACTGATTTTCAGAAAAGTGAAAGTCAGTGCGGTTTTTCTATCTGCTTGCGAAAACAGGGAGGGTATAGTAAGATAAAACTAGGATAAGAAACGAAAAGGGATATTGACTATTATGAAAAAGATAGCAATCATAGAGGATGATCAATTGTTTCATGAAGCCCTTCAAAGAGCATTGAAAAAAGCAGGATATCAGGTAGCAGGTGCTTTTTCTCTTGCACAGGGATATGAGGTTTTAAAGGAGCATCCCAGTCTTTTGATCATAGACAGAAATCTTCCTGATGGGGATGGATTGGAATTGTGCAGGAAGGCCAGAGAGTCTGGTGGCATTCCGGCATTGTTTTTGACGGCAAGAGATGAAGAAGAAGAAATGATAAAAGCCTTTGATTTCGGGGCAGATGATTATTTAGTAAAGCCTTTTTCCATGGCTGTGCTGTTGAAACATATTGAGGCAATCCTCAGAAGAACAGGGGAAAATCATGAAATTTTTCAATATGAAAATTTGAAAATAGACTTTGAAAGAAAAAAGGTTTTTAGAGAAACAGAGGAAGTCAGACTGACTGCCAAGGAATATAAGCTTCTGGAAATTTTGGCAAAAAACAAAGGAAGAGTTTTGACAAAAACCATGATTTTGCAGCAGGTGTGGGATGCAGAAGGAGCATTTGTGGAAGACAATACTGTAAATGTAACACTAAACCGTTTAAAGAAAAAAATAGAGCCAGACCCATCAAATCCTATTTACATTACGAATTTGTTTGGGCTTGGTTATACATTTGGAAAGTGAAAATATGTTTCAAAAAAGAAAAGAAATGGAAATTATTTCCACAGCTTTAGAAGATTTAATAAATGGAAAAACGCTGGAAATTGCGTTGCCAAATCAAGATACACTTCCGGCTAAAGTGCAGCATCAATTGGTGCGTTTATCGGATATCATCCGGGGAACACAGGAAAAGGCGTGGAAGGAACGCAATCAAATCAAAGAATTGATTGCAGAGACGGCACATCAGCTTCGTAATCCCCTTGCAAACATGGAGAGCTATTTGGAATTGTTGCAAGAGGAAGAGATTAGCAGGGAAGAAAAAGAACTTTACCTGGAAGCACTTTGTGCATCAGAGAGCAGAATCCGTTTTCTCACCGAAGGTTTCATTAAAATGTCCAGACTGGAAAACAATATAGTACAGATAAAAAAAGAACAGGAAGATTTGACAGCTACGGTACTCAACAGTCTGTTTCAAATGAGGAAGGATGCACAGGAAAAGCAGATTGTTTTTTCAGTCCAGGGAGAGGAAGAGCTGTGTGTGTCTCATGACGCAAAATGGCTGGGAGAAGCTGTCTATAATTTATTAGATAATAGTGTGAAATATTCCCCAAATGGCAGCAAGATTGAGATAAAAATTTCAAAAAATGAGATGTTTGCACAGATTGCAGTAAGAGATTTTGGAGTGGGAATTGAACACGAAGAATTGAATTTGATTTTTCAGAGATTTTATCGTGGAAAAAGAGCAGAAAATCAACCAGGCTTTGGTCTGGGGTTATATCTTGCCAGAGAAATTGTTTTACAGCATGGCGGTTTTATGAAAGCAAAAGAAAAGGAAAAAGGTTTGGAAATCTCCATATTTTTACCGGTTTAAGTTTTTTTGAAGAATTTGTTTTTGTAAGTAGTTTGTAAGTAGTGTCTGCTAGGATAAAACTTGTAAAAACAAATCGCAGAATGATACAATGAGGTGGAAATATGGAAGTATTAAAAACAGTAAATGTAAAGAAAATCTATCAGATGCCTTCTGGAGGAGTTCAGGCACTTGATGGAGTGAACCTTTCTATCGAAGAGGGGGAATTTGTAGCGATTGTAGGCTCTTCTGGTTCGGGGAAAACAACCCTTTTGAATCTATTGGGAGGTCTTGATAAGCCCAGTGAAGGCAGTATTTATGTCAGGGGCGAAAAGCTGGAAGATATGGAGAGTGAAGAGCTTACTATATTCCGAAGGAGAAATATTGGCTTTGTATTTCAAAACTATAATCTGCTTCCGATTTTGAATGTGTATGAGAATATTACCTTGCCTATGAAACTGGATGGAATGAGGGTGGATGAGGAATTTTTGAATCATATGATAGACCGTTTAAAGCTGCGTGAAAAGTTATATCATATGCCGGAAACCTTATCAGGAGGACAACAGCAGAGGGTGGCAATTGCAAGGGCCTTGTCCACAAAACCTGCGGTACTTCTCTGCGATGAACCCACAGGAAATCTGGATTCTGTCACGGGAATGGAGGTAGTTGGGCTTTTAAAGTCAAGTGCCTATGAGTTTCATCAGACCATTGTAGTTGTGACTCATAATGAGGAAATTGCACAGATGGCTGACCGGATAATCCGCATTGAGGATGGAAAGGTCAAGGGTGATACTTATGAAGAATAATAACAGAGAAATCATCAGCCTTCTGGCAAAGAACATGTATCGGGCCAATGTGGTACGAAACCGTATTTTAATTACAGCAATTGCACTTGTGGTCATTATGCTGTTTGGAGTATTCGGTCTGTCTATTGGAAAAATCAAAACAGATTATCTTTTATATGTCCGCAATTCAGGAACAGCAGCTTATACAACTTTAGAACGGGCGACAGAAGAACAACGCAGGGAAATAGAAGGTCTGGACTATATTAAAGAAACAGGAACGGTAGTCTATATAGGACATACAGATGATTTTGCAGCAGAAGTTTTGGATACAAAAGCCTATGAAAAAATACAGAAACCAGCTTATACAGATATTCATGGAACCTATCCAAAAGAAGTAAAGGAAGTTATGCTTCCTATGCGTGCTTTGGAAGAGATAGGGATTTCCAAGCCATACATTGGAATGGATATTCCCTTGAAAATAACCCTTGTAAATGACAGTATAAGGGAAGAACATTTTCGGCTTTCCGGATATTATACAGAATATGTAGACCCCATGGTCGGAGCACCAAGAGGATATTTTTCTCAGGCTTTTTTAGATGGGCTAAAGCTGAATATTCAGGAAAATACCACGCTTTTAATACAACAAAAAGATACCATAACAGATGAAAAGATAGAAGAAAGACTTTACCAAGATGTGACCATGGCAGATGACAGCCAGCAGTTTTTCGGAGGAAATGCGATTACCTACCAGGCTGTTTTTGATTTGGCAGGAGGGTTTGATACAGGGATTTTTCTGGCAGTTATGATTCTCATAGGTGCCTATCTTCTTATTCATAATGTGCTTCAAATTTCCCTTTCCAGGGATATCCGGCAATATGGACTTTTAAAAGTTTTGGGAACAACAGGCGTACAGCTTCGCAAGGTGGTTTACCGGCAGATATGGAAAATGATAATGATAGGGAGTCTCATAGGCAGTGTAACCGGAAGCGTACTTATGGTGACTGTAGTGCCAAAATTGTTATCAGGGATGTATTTGAACGGTCTTGGTGAAGCCTCATCTATGATTGCATTTAAGCCCTGGCTTTTGATTGCAGCAGTTCTTTTTAGTGCGGCAGTTACTTTTTTTAGTGCATCCACAGCGATGAGAAAAATAGTGAATATGACTCCAGTAGAAGCCGCAAAGTTTTCAGAGGCAGATGCAGGAAAACAGAAAAAAATCAGACAATCCACCACGGGAGGAAGTCTTGCACAAATGGCTTGGAGGAATACTGTCCGTTTGAAAAAACGCTTTTTGTTTACGGTAGGTTCGCTGTTTTTGGGGCTTGTTGTAGCACTTGGTGCAGTGGTGATTTCCACAGGAACCGATGATACCAATCGCATAGAGTATGAGAATGCAGATTTTAATATTCAAAGCCAGATGAGTAGCATGCAGGCATCTCAATACGATGCACAGGAAAACTATTTTCCAGAGGAATTATGCAGAAAAATGGAAGGTTTGAGCGGTGTTACAAAAAGTGTGCGGAGCAAGGGAGGCTATGGGTATGTAGAAACAGAAGAAAAGGCCCTGGAGCTTTTCATGAAAGAAAATAAAACAGATTTACCTTATTTTGAGATTGTGGTTCAGGCAGTAGGTGCAGAGTATCTGGAAAAGTTAGAAATATTTTCCAAGAAAGAAGGGCTTCCTTTGGATATAGAAGCTGTGAAAAAGGGAGAGGGCGTACTTCTTTTTCATTATAATTTGTTATCTCAAATACAAAAAGAGGAAAGTGTAACATATACAGGAATGCCCATTACTTTTTATAATATGAAGCACGAAAAGAAAGCAGAAATGAAACTGGCAGGTTATCTGAATGTGAAACAGAAACGGCTTCCAAAACTAAATACTACCTGGAATGGACCTGGTATTTTATACTTTTTAGCAAGTGAAAAAGGTTTTGAGAACATGGGACTTCCAAGACAAAATTTTGGTATGAAACTAACGGTACAGCCAAAAGCAGAGCCAATGTTGAAGGAAAGCCTGAATCAGATGATAGAAGAAAGAAATAGAACCTTCAGAAATCCAAAAGAAACGGAAAATCAAGATGCCAGAACATTGTTTATGTCTGCAAAATCTGATATATTGAAAGCTGCAAAAGATTATATCGTTTCCAGCCGTATTGTTATGGGTGTGCTCTGTGGGATTTTGATTCTCATGGGGCTGGCAAATTATGTGAATGTGACTATGACAGGCCTGACACAAAGAAAAAGAGAATTTGCAGTCATGGAAAGCATTGGCATGACAAGAAAACAACTTCAAAAGATGCTGGTTTTAGAAGGAACTTTTTATAGCTGTGTGATTGCGGGATTATTGATTACAGTGGGGAGTTTGTGTTTAGCTGGCATTGCTTATGTGATGAAGCAGAGGATTGCGTATTTTCATTTTTCCTATCCGTTTTGGGGTTTGTTTTTGTGCATTGTTGTTCTTTTTGTAAGTTGTACAGGAATTCCTCTTTTTATGTATCATAAGAATCAGAAATTGAATAAATACCAGGAGATGATAAGATGAACCGGGGAGATGATGAAATCTGGAATGTTGCAAATACCATATATCTATATGCAGCACTTTCTGAGAAGGTAAAAGAAAAACAAAGAGAAATCATGAAGCAGGCGGAAATTTTGCTTCATGAAAGAAAAAAGATAAAAAGATAAAAATTTACAGGGGCGAGGCAAATGAGTCCTTGCTGGCGAGAAGCACTTATTATATACTGTCTATAGAAAGAGAAAGGGCAGGAAACTATGTTTAGGAAAATTGAAAAGGAAAATCCATTTGAGGAAATTTTAGACCAAATTATTGAAAAGATCAAAGAAGGGATTCTGAAAAAGGGAGATGCACTTCCGGCAGAAAGAAATATGGCGGAGGCATTAGGGGTTTCCCGTCCTGTGGTGCGGGAAGTATTAAGAACCCTGGCTTTGCTTGGGATTATCAAGACAGTGAAAGGTGGGGCAAGTTATGTGTCTGAAAACCTGGAAAATAGTCTTATCGAGCCATTATCCATATTGTTGCGTCTAAACAACAGCAGCATATACCATAATCAGCAGCTTCGCAGTGCCTTGGAAGTAGGGGCTGCACGTTTGGCTGCCAGAAACTGTACACCGGTGGATGCAGCAGAACTTCAGTTAATTCTGGCCAGACTGGATGCGGCAGAGGAAGAAAAAACCAGGGGAGACTTAGACAGGGATTTACACATTAAAATCGGAAAAATGGCTCAAAGCCCCATGTTGTTTTCGGTTATGAGCGCTTCTGCCCAGCTGACAGAAAATATTATTACGGGAATCCGGAGTTATATGATGCAGAAACAACATTCTGTCTCGCCGATGGATGAACAGCACCGAAAGTTGGTGGACGCAATTGTGGAACGTCGAGAGGAAGATGCCGAAATCTGTATGAGGGAACATATGAAAGCAATAGAAGATATCATATTAGAAATAGATCGGAAAAAAGAAAATATAAAGGTCTGAAAACGGGAGTAAAAGCTGCTGCATAAAAGTGCGGCAGCTTTTTTTCGCATTTTTTACACGTGGTAATTGTCTTTTTCATTGCGTTTTCTGGTTTGGTGTGGTATAATCTATTTATAAATTGGTCATACCAATATTATTAATGGAATACCAGGAGGCGGCGTTATGGGATACGTAAAATGGAGCTATCCGATTCTGGAACATTTCTGTTATGATGTGTTCAGAGCTTTTGGATTTAGCGAAGAGGAAAGCAAGGAAATCGAAGATGTACTGCTGACTGCGGACTTGTTCGGAATAGAAAGCCATGGTATGCAGCGTATGGTGCGGTACCACAAAGGAATTGAAAAAGGCACGATTCACCCAAAGGAAAAACCAGAAGTGGTGTTTGAGACACCTATTTCTGCGGTAATTGACGGACATAACGGCATGGGACAGCTGATTTCTATTTTTGCTATGAACAAAGCGATTGAAAAAGCGAAAACAATGGGAATCGGTATTGTAACAGTAAGAGAATCAAACCATTTTGGAATTGCCGGTTACTACGCAAAGATGGCCAGTGACCAGGGATTACTGGGAATGGCCTGCACCAATTCCGAAGCTATTATGGTGCCTACTTTCGGGAAAAAAGCTATGCTGGGTTCCAATCCTATTGCAGTAGCTATGCCGGCAGAACCTTATCCTTTTCTTTTTGACTGTTCTACCACAGTGGTAACTAGAGGAAAGCTGGAAATGTACAATAAGATGAACAAACCTCTTCCACAGGGATGGGCATTAGACGCAAACGGACATGAGAGCACACAGGCTCCTATTGTACTGGAAAATATTGTTTCCAAACGAGGGGGCGGTATTATGCCTCTGGGAGGAAATAAGGAAGTGAGTGGAAGCCATAAAGGATACGGATATGGTATGCTGTGTGAATTATTTAGTTCCATTTTTTCCATGGGTGTCACATCAGAAAAATGTTGTACTTTCCCGGACAAAACAGGTATTTGCCATGGATTTGCAGCAATAAATCCAGAAATTTTCGGGAATCCGACAGAGATTAAGGCACACTTATCCGAATATCTGGAGGCTTTGAGGGAGAGTCCAAAAGCAGAAGGAGAGAGTCAGATTTATACCCATGGAGAAAAGGAAATTTTTGCAGAAAAGGACAGAAGGGAGAATGGAATTCCTGTAAATGACAATACTATGGTCGAGCTGGCCAATCTCTGTGCGTATCTGAAGCTGGATTTCCATTCTTATTTTGAGAACTATGAACTGCCAGGAGACGGAACGTTTTTTACAGGAAATTATTAATTACATTCATAGACAGAAAAGCAGGAATCAGGAGGAAGTATCATGGATTACGCAAAAGAATCATTGAGATTACATAAAGAATGGAAAGGAAAAATTCAGGTTGTGGCAAATGTGCCGGTAGAA
>ERZ1673739.2045-NODE-2045-length-18599-cov-4.640369_pt1 | contig 18599 bp, 10 predicted proteins | sample MGYA00580210_ERZ1673739 | MGnify/ENA primary metagenome ERZ1673739 (study PRJEB41218, sample SAMN15661749) | gut metagenome | host: Homo sapiens | place: Canada: London | collected 2015-08-20/2019-03-30 | study: EMG produced TPA metagenomics assembly of...
TTCTGTCATTCGTGACAGCCAGTCTAGATTATCACATCTGAGCAAGTCTGTCAAGCACTTTTTTCAAACTTTTTTATTTCGTTTTTCATTGCTTTCTGACAGCTTTTATAAGATATCACATTTTTCTATATTTGTCAATATCTTTTTTAGTTTTCTGAAAATTTATTGATATCTTATTATTTTGTTGTTGCTTTATATTGAATTGTTATCAATTTCTCAGCGACAGCTTAACTAGAATATCACATAGTCTTTTATATGTCAACTACTTTTTTATCTACTACAATATTTCTCAAAAAAAAATAAAAATTATCGGCCTACCGCCTCCTAACCTTACCAGGACTTTTTGAAATGGGAATGAATTATTCTAAATGGTACTATAAACCGGAAAATGATGTTCTAATTGTAACATCTTATACCGCATGCCATACTCCTGATTTAATTCTGGAAGTTTACAGTACACAAAATATTTCTTATAATTTTATCGTTACAAACCAAATGACCCAGGGACCGAACGAGCATATTTCAGATATAAACTATGAAGAAATTCCTCATGGACTTCGTTTTTCCTTCCATACAGATGCCTACAAGGAAGTCACGTATGACATGACTATGCCTGGAAAAACTTTTTCCATTGGAAATGACAGTTTATTTTACACGGATAAAACCCCTATGGATGAAACATTCCTTACTCTGTCCCTTGAGAATGAATCTCAATTCTCTCTGGTCATCCAAGCAGGACTCGACAACCTTCCATCCACTCCTGTTCCTTCCTATAAGTTCCAGGAGGAAAAAGACAATGCCCTTGAGTATTACAGAACCCTTACACGACATTTCTATATGGAAACAGTAAGCCCAAATCAAAAAGCTGAAATTCTCAACGAAACCGTCTGGTGGTATGCTCACAACGCTATGATACATTTTTCCATGCCTCATGGTTTAGAGCAGCCTGGTGGAGCAGCCTGGGGCACCAGAGATATTTGTCAGGGGCCTGTAGAATTTTTCCTTGCCACCCAACACTACCATCTGGTAAGAAACATTCTCCTGAATATTTTCTCTCACCAGAATGCAGACACAAAAGAGTGGCCTCAATGGTTCATGTTCGACCGTTATTCTATGAATCCAGGGGAATGTCATGGAGATGTAATTTTCTGGCCATTAAAAGCCACAGCAGATTACATCAATGCATCTGGAGATACTGAAATTTTAAAAGAAATACTGCCTTATGATTGTTGTCCTGACCGCAAAGAAAGCCTGTTAGAGCATATTAAATACGCATTGTCCAACATCGAAGAAACACGTTTTATAGGTGATACAGGATTAATCACCTACGCCGGAGGTGATTGGGACGATACACTTCAGCCAGCAAACGAGGAACTAAAGCAAAGCCTCGTAAGCGCATGGACAGAAGCTCTTGCTTACCAGACTTTCCTAAGTCTTGGAAAAGCTGTAGAAGAAACTGATAATATACTTTCTGAAAAACTCGCCAACCTTGCTAGCATTGTAAAAAATGCCTTTGAACATACCCTCACAAAAGATGGTGTTATTGCTGGTTTTTTGGAAAATAGTTCTCCTTATCACTATCTGCTGCATCCTTCTGATACAAAAACAGGTATTCAATACCGATTGCTCCCAATGACACGAAGCATCATTGGTGAACTAGTTGATCAAAAACAGGCTGCTTACAATGTGTCTCTTATCAAAGAACACTTAAAATGCCCTGATGGCATCCGACTCATGGATAAACCCGCTGCTTATAATGGAGGTATCAGTAAGCTCTTTAAAAGAGCAGAACAGGCAGCTAATGTAGGAAGGGAAATCAGCCTTCAATATACCCATGCACACATTCGGTATATTGAAGCCATGGCAAAATTAGGCGACGCAAGAGAAGCCTGGGATTCCCTATTTGTAATTAATCCAATTTTAATACAAAAAAGCGTTCCAAATGCCTGCCTACGACAAAGCAATATGTATTTCAGCAGTTCTGAGGGGGATTATGACAATCGCTATGACTATGCAGAAAACTTTCATCTGCTTAAAACTGGAGAAATTCCTGTAAAAGGTGGTTGGCGCTTATATTCCAGCGGCCCTGGAATCTACACCAGACAATTGATTTCCAACGTGCTTGGTATACGCTTCTGCCCGGAAGGATTAATTGTAGACCCTGTTCTGCCAGAAGAACTTTCTGGAATGACCTTCCACTATGATTGCTTCCAAAAACCACTGGCACTGGAATATCATTTTATTCAAGAAGGAACCTCCTATGTATTAGACGGTCATAGTCTGATTTCCTCAAAAGAATTGTCTAATCCTTACCGAAGCGGCGGATTGTTAATTCCTAAAAATATATTGGAAAATTGCTCTGGAAGACTAAAACTATATATTTGTAAACATTAAAAAGGAGACGTTATGGAACAAAAACAAATCGAATCTCTTATCAACCAAATGACTCTAGAAGAAAAGCTAGCTCAAATGACCCAGCTAGCCCCTATGTTTTTCGGTGTATCACAAGACACAGACCTTACAGGTCCCCTGGAAGAGTTTCATCTTACCCAAGAAGATATTAAAAATGTAGGAAGCACTCTCAATTACTTCGGAGCAGAAAATATTATAAAGCTACAAAAAGAATATATGGCAAGTAACCGCTTGCATATCCCCTTATTATTTATGGCAGATGTAATCTATGGTTTTAAAACAGCTTTTCCTATCCCTCTTGCCTTAAGTTGTAGTTTTAATCCTGAAAATTATGAAAATGCCACCTCCGTTGCAGCTGCCGAAAGCGCTGCTTCTGGAATCCATCTTACTTTTGCCCCTATGTCGGATCTAGTTCGCGATCCACGTTGGGGAAGGGTCATGGAATCTCCTGGAGAAGACCCCTATTTAAATTGTGTTATGACAAAAGCTGCTGTGCAAGGATTTCAGGGACAAAGCCCAAAAGAAAAGGGAAAAATCGCCTCCTGTGTAAAACATTTTGCAGGATACGGCGCAGCCGAAGGTGGACGCGATTACAACTGGGTAGATATTTCCGAAAATACTCTGCGTCAGTATTACCTTCCTTCTTATAAAGCTGCTCTAGATGCAGGAGCCAAGATGGTCATGACCTCCTTTAATGTTATTGACGGTGTTCCCTCCAGCGCCAACAAAAAACTATTTCGTGATATTCTTAGAAAGGAATGGAAATTTGACGGAACAACCATCTCTGATTACGCTGCTATTCACGAAACCATTATAAATGGATTAGCAGAAAATGAGGAAGACGCTGCCCAAAAATGTATAGAAGCCGGAGTAGATATTGAAATGATGTCCACGCACTATATTAATTGTGGTAAAAAACTGGTAAAAGAAGGAAAACTTTCTATAGACCTGATTGACCAGGCAGTAAGAAATATTTTAAATCTGAAAAATGATTTAGGATTATTTGAAAACCCCTTTAAAGATGCAAATCCAGAAGATGAAAAACGGCTCCACTTGTGTAGCAAACATCGAAAAATGGCTCGCCAGGCTGCCCGACAATCCCTAGTTCTTCTGGAAAATAATGGTGTGCTTCCTTTGAAAAAAGCAACAAAAATAGGCGTGGCAGGACCATTTGCAGATACAAATTCCGCCTCAGGAGGATGGTTTATTACTGCCAAAAACGGCTCCTCTTCTCTTTTAGATGCATTAAAAGAAAAAGGCTTCCAAACAAAATCCTCCATGACAGTCCCTCTCGGTTCCATGAAAGACCAAATTTTTGATGTGGAAGATAATACCGAAAAAGCCGCTATGGATTTATCTGATTGTGATGTACTTATTGCTGCTGTGGGTGAAAATCCCTCTGATACGGGAGAGGCATGCAGCAAAACAAGTCTGCGCCTGTCACCAAATCAGGAAAAACTAGTTCAAAAACTAAAAGAAACCGGAAGGCCTGTGGTTGTCATTGTATTTAGCGGAAGGCCTGTGGTTGTCATTGTATTTAGCGGAAGGCCTATGGAACTAAAACCAATTCTCCCATATTGCGATGCATTGATACAGGGATGGTTCCTCGGTACGGAAACAGGCACCGGAATAGCAGATGTACTTTCAGGTGATTACAATCCTTCTGGAAGGCTGGCTATGAGCTTCCCACAAAACGTAGGACAAATTCCTATTTATTACAATAATTACCGAACCGGCCGTCCCTATGTGGGCACCAAAGACCCTTATGTTTCCAAATATCTTGACTGTTCAAATGAACCTTTATATCCATTTGGATATGGTTTAAGCTATAGCAACGTAGAATATCATGATTTTAAAGTATATATAGAAAATAGTGAGATTCACGCTCAAGTTACCATCTGTAACCACTCATCAAGAGAAACCCTGGAAACTGTGCAGTTATATGTAAGAGATATATATGCCAGCGTGGTGCGTCCTGTAAAAGAATTAAAAGGCTTCCAACAGATTGCACTCAATCCACAGGAAAGCCGTACTATAAACTTTGTTGTCACAAAAGATATGTTGAAATTCTATAATCAGAATTTGGAATATGTATTTGAGCCTGGCGAATTCCAGGTTATAATTGGTCCAAACTCCAGAGATGTGGAGACCATATCATTACAGCTATCTTAGTTTGAAATTACCTTTTTTATTTCTACTACATTTTGTATGATATCTATTTAAAAAATGGTTCATGTTATAGCATGTTGCATAATCCTCATTTCTGCTACAATAGCAATTAGAAGGTTTCGTGTAACATGCTATTCTTTTTTTACAGGAGGTAGATTTTATGGGTAATCAGACAGAAACATCCTTAATAAAAGGACAAAAACTTTTTCAAGAAAGGCTGAACCGTGTAGAAACAGCCATTCATCTAGGAGAGCCAGATAAGGTGCCCGTATTTACTTTTTTCTCTTCTTATATCCAGAGGGCATATGGCTCTAACTATGCAAACATTTTTTATGATTTTGAAGCAGCAGGTGAGGCTGCAGTGAAATTCCATCAAGATCATCCTCAATTGGATATTGCATTAACTCCACAATTCACAAGTGGAAAAGCCAATGAAATTGCCGGCTCTACTATGATTGATTGGCCTGGAAGACCTGGAACAAAAGTAAGTCCTTTCAGTTCCCATCAGGTTATTGAACGAGAGCTTATGATGCAGGAAGAATATCCTGAAATGCTGAATGACTTTTCTGGTTTTATGATTCGCAAGTATGTTCCTAGAGCCTACTCCAATCTAAAGGGAATGGCCGACCTCAATCTCACCCCTACCATTGTATTAAGTACTGGAATGTTGTCCCCTTACTATTCTCCAGAAGCACAAGACACCTTCCAAAAGCTGGCTCAAATCGGTGCCGAAGATGCAAAAGCCGCTGCAGCCACTGCAAAATACAACAACATTTTGGCAGATATGGGGTTTCCACCAATGATGACCGGCGCTTCAGAAGCTCCTTATGATATTTTAGGCGATTACTTCCGTGGAACTATGGGGATTTTTGAAGATATGATAGACCCTGACATGGAAGATTATGTGGAACAGGCCTGCTACATGTTTGCTGAACAGCAAATTCAGTCTTTACAGTATTTCCGTTTTGTAGATATGCCTGTAAAGAGAGTTTTCTTCCCACTCCATAAGGCTATGGATGGCTTTATGAGCGATGCACAATATGAAAGATTCTACTGGAAACCATTAAAGAAAATTATCCTTGCCCTTATTGATATGGGTGTCACCCCATATATTTACACTGAGGGGCCGTATCGCACACGCCTGCATCATTTAGCAGATGTCCCAAAAGGAAAAGTATTCTACCATTTTGAAGATGTGGATATGGCCGAAGCAAAGCGCGTTCTTGGAAATACCGCTGCAATCTGCGGAAATCTCTCCATCAGCCGTATGGAATTTGGCAAAAAAGAAGATATTGCAGAAGATGTGAAGCGACTTTTAGATGTCTGTGCTCCAGGAGGCGGCTACCTCTTTGATTTCAATGGCTCATTGGAAAACTGTAAACCAGAAAATATGGAGATTATGTTTGAAACTTTAGATAAGTACGGGAAATACTAGAAATATATGAAAAAATCAGGATAAATGATTTTGTATAGCACTTTACGGATGGAACTATCTATTTCCAGAGAGTTCCATCCACAAAACAAGACTGAAAAAAATATAGCGAATTTTCTATCTTTCATATATCCAGGCTTTTGCACTAAAATCTTGACTTGCTTGCCCATATTCTGCAATAATGTGACTACCTACTGGGAATTCTGGATTTACCTCTTTAGAATTTTCAAACCTATGCAACACTACAAGTCCATAATTTTTCCATTCTCGAATTACCATCTGTTCCCCTTTTGGATGATTATATCCTCTTGTGTTACTCTGATTCAAAACTGTCTTTCCATTCCGAATTATCTCTGACGCTTGTATATAAAATTCTATTCCTTCCTCTACTAGTCTCCACTGTTCTTTTGAAAGATCATAAATATCCCCGCTTAAACACATTCTACCTAGAAATGCAGAAATCATAGAATAATAAATTCTCTCGTCACTATCACCAGAACGTAACACTACCCAAATCTGACTCTGTTCTGGGCGTATTACTCTATGTAGATTCGCTGCAATTAAAGGAATCGCCTTTGTCTCATGAGCATCAGAAAAACTTGCCTGACTGACTAATTGCATCATTGATGGTTCCAAACGGTGTCCTCCGCTGGAACAGTTCTCAATTACAATCCCAGGCACTTCTTGGCGTATTTTTTCAAAAAAACGTCTGCTTGCCTCCACTTTTCTATAAAGTCCATCCCCCAGACTATCTCCGCCATCACATCCCATTCCTATAGTATCGTTATAATCTATTTTTAAATATCCAAATCCACATTCTTTAAGAACCATAATCACTTTTTTTGCTAAATATGATATAACCCATGGATCTTCCATATCCCAAAATCGCCGGTTTGCTACACTCAAAATTTTTCCATTTCTATGTATAAGATGTTCTTTTGCTTCATAATGTATACTTCCATTCGTCACAGATTCCATTTCAAACCACAATCCCGGAACCATTCCTTTCGATCGAATATAATCTGCTGCTTCCTTTAAACCATTTGGAAATTTTTGACTATTCACTTCCCAATCTCCAATTAAATCCCACCAGTGCTCACTATTTCCATACCATCCACTATCAATTATCAAATACTGTATTCCCTTACCGTCAAGTTGGTCGCAAATTTTTTTTACATTTTCAATAGAAGGATTTCCCCAAGTCGTACAATACTCATTAAATGCAATTCCCATATGATTGTCTACAGATGAAATCATTGGATGCTGTGCTTTCACCAAATAATCACAAATCTCTTCTAAAGAACTTCCTTGTGTGATAACAGCTTTAGGTGTTACAAATTTTTCTTCTGGCAACAGCTTCTTTCTCCATTGACCAAAATCTCCATCAGCAATACCACCCGTCACAAGAAACTCCTGACCCTCTTTACAGGATATCTCCATCTGCCAAGAAGAAGCACAGTACAACTGGATTCCGAGAATTGTTCCTGTAGCACTATTCTCAAGCGCCAAAAAAGGAAAATATTTACGAACAGGCATAGAACCCACATTTCCAAATTTCTCGATTCTGGTCGCACATCCATTCCAAGAACATTCTAAATTTAATTCCTCGATTGTCTCTGTACGCAATCTTCCTTCTGCACTCCAAAAAGACTGAATACGGTGAATTTTATCTGCCACAACATTTTGAAGGGCGAACGAAGATAACATTTCCATTGTAATTTCTTCCGCACTATGATTTTCAACTTCAGTCCACACATGCATTACTTCATTTTCTTTTTGTTTGTATACAGTCAGCAATACTCCTTCTGTATTTTCGTAGCAAATCTTTGTTTCTGTTTCATTTACTTTTTTAAAGTTATCTATCGTCTTGCTTCTACACATACTTAGACCACAGGAAAATCCTCCTGCATATCCATCACCTTCTAATTTTATTTCTGCACTTAATTCCATCTACCCTACCTTTTCTTTCTCTATTATCTTATTGCCCACACTCTTAGAAGATGAACTCCTTCCATCCACTCCTGCCAATATAAGCGCAAAAAACGTGCTTTCCTTCTTTTTGTATATAAAAAAATCGGTTCATTCCATTCCATTGTACATGGCGTGTAATTTTCTGAATCAGAAGAAAGATATATTGTAATTTCCTTTGGTTGATGCTTTCCTTTCAGAGATACTTCTATTGTTGTAAACTCTTTTTCTCCTTCTAAATCCAATTCAATCCAAGCCTCATCTTCTTCCTGAGGCACCCAGTACTGCTCTGCACTATTAACAACACAATATGGTTCATGCCCTTTCTTGCTGCTACTTGCAAATACAGGACGGTTTTCTGATAACTCATAAACAGTTTCCATTTTAGGTGCAGGTGTCAAATAAGGTGGATGTACCATTGGTACCTGCTGTCTTGAGCATGATTCACCTTTCGCCTTCAGACATAATCTTACCGGTTCAAGCCCATCTGCACGTGCTTCGATTACATTTTCTCCTCCAAAATAACTCCGAAATTCAATAGCAGCCTGACCATCTAGAAAACTATTATCTTCTGGTTTAAAAGTGATACTACGACCAGTAGGAAAAATCCCATCACCTTCTACAACCTCTAATGTCACTGGCAACTCATTAGAAATTCTTTTCCCTTCTTTGTTACACAGATAAACATGAAGCCATACATCTTCCTGACCGTTGGCTAAGAATTCTGTCCTGTCTCCATGTAATTCTAAGTGATCTGCAATTCCTTTTTTTGCTATTTCAGGAGCAGGTATTCCCAGTAATTCCTTTCTATACCAGTACCATGTATTCAAAGGAAGTCTATAATAATCGATCATTCCCATTGCCCCCATTCCACCTAAAATACTTCCATGGTGAAAAGCACACCACAATGCTTTTCCACTGCGCCAAGGATAATCCTTTTCTACACCATCTCGAAAATTGGGATTGAATGTTCCCGGCCGATATCCGTACATGCTACCATATTCAGATACAAAACTAGGAAACCCAGGATCAATATAAAGACTTGCTCCATCTCCATTATATCCAGCCACATCTCCAAGCACATCAAAGCCTTCTCGCTGTGCGCCTCCTACTGCCGCTTTTCTAGACGGATCTAATTCATGCACACGATTCACCAATTTTTTCACTAAATTCTTCGTTTGATTCAGAACTGTTTTATCTGTAAAAAAAGGCTCATTCGACACACTCCAAATAATCACAGAGGGATTGTTTCTATTTATAAGAATCATCTCTTCTAAAGCACGCAAACAACTTTTTTCAAAGGGTTCTTGATCTTCTTCATGAATCGGATAAGCACTGCTGGTCCAATATCCCTCCTCCTTCGGTCCTCCTGTTCCCCAAAAACACAGTTCAGACCAGAACAAAATTCCTATTCTGTCACATTCCTCTGCAAAAAACGGGTGATGTGGATAATGTGATCCTCTGATAAAATTCATACCACAGGCTTTTATCATTTGGATATCTCTTGTAATTCCACTTCGTGTCACCGCATCAGCCCAACCTGCATGATCCTGATGTACATTTGCTCCCCATATTTTATAAGGTTTCCCATTTAAGTAAAATCCTGTATCTTTATCAAATCTAACTGTACGTATTCCAAATACAGTACTATATTCATCTGTCTTTTCTCCATTCAAAAATATCTCACTAACCATTTTATATAAATCAGGATTTTCAGGCGACCATAAAAGAGGATTTTCTATCTTAAATTTTGTTAAAACTGTCTGCTCCTTTGCTTCTTCTAATATCTTATCAAAACTCAAAAGCTCCTTCTCGCCCTGAAAAATTCTATTTATAATATATCCATTTTGTATTTTATTCTCGGAATATACTGTTACTTCCGCACTTATTAAAGCTGTATTTTCTTCCAACTTCTCTGTTTGTACAAATGTCCCCATCCATTCTACACAAGTACGTTCAGTCAAAACCAAAAATACATCTCTATAAATTCCCCCATTAAATTGATGCTCTCCTGCTCTTGGAGCCAGTCTTGCATTCCAATTATTATTGACTCGCACTAAAAGTTCATTTTTTCCTGCTTTACAGCGATCCGTAAGGTCTACAACAAAAGATGTATATCCGCCCTCATGTTTTCCTACAAACTCTTCATTCAAATATATTTCTGCACATTGAAAAACACCCAAAAACTCCAGATATATTCTTTTCCGTAAATCTTCTTCAGAAATGTCTAATTCTCTGTAGTAGCACCCATATCCTACATAGAATTCATTTTCCATAAAATAAGGAATGCCAAAAGAATGCGGCAGTCCAATATCTGACCACTCTTCTTTATCTGGTATCTCATCTGGTTCTCGATATCCATAAACAAATTTCCAACCACAATTTAGCAGTTGCTTTCTCCTTAATTTTCCGCTTCCTAGAACTTCCACTTTTTTCTCCTCTCCATCTCATATGCAAAAAGTGCCAGCACCCCCACAATTCATCCATTAGAGAATACATGGGTATGTCAGCACTTTTTACTTCATTTTTCAATCTTCAAACGTTACAGCTACCTTTCCACAGTTTCCTGATGCCATTAATTCATACGCTTCTCCTGCCTTTTCCAATGGAAATTCATGCGTAATCAAATCCTCGGGATGAATATTCCAGCGAACCAAATGTTCTACCAGTTCTTCCATTTTCCAAAGAGATGTGACCCAAGAACCATAAATAGTTTTCTGTCCATGGATAATATCTGGACTAGGTTGGAAATTACAATTTCCACCTTCTCCTACGAAAGCAATTTTCCCCCAATCTCTTGTAGCGCGTATTGCCAACTGTCTTCCAGCATCACTTGCGCTTGCATCAATTGCACGCTCTACACCTTTTCCACCAGTAACTCTAAGAATCTTTTCTAACACATCTTTTCCTGGTTTAAACACTTCATCTACCAATCCTAGTTTCTTCGCAAGTTCAATTCTTCCATCATTCATCTCCACACCAATCAATTTGGTTGCTCCCATACATTTTGCCAACATTAAAGCAGCAAGTCCCACTGGTCCAAGACCAGTTACCAATACTGCATCATTACCAGAAACTCCAATTTTTTCTATTGCCTCATAAACAGTTCCAAAACCACAGGCAACCTGAGCGCCGTCTTTATATGTCAATTCATCTGGAAGTGCAATCAAATCTTTTTCGTCTGCAAGAATATATGGCGCCATACCTCCATCTCTCTGCCATCCATATGCTTTTCTATGTTCACTTTTGCACGAAATATAATAACCTTTCCTGCAGTCATGACAAACTCCGCAGCCGGAAATATGATAAACGATTACTCTGTCCCCTTTTTTAAATCTCTTTAAGCCTTCCCCCACCTCTACAATCTGTCCACACGGTTCATGTCCTGCTATAGTACCTGGGATATATCCTTCTGGGCCTTTCCCTACATGTTCTCTGTAAATACAACGGATATCACTTCCACAAATTGTAGATGCTTTCGTTTTAATCAATACCTGTCCATATCCAGGTGTCGGAATTTCAAACTTTTTAAATTCTACCGTGCTATCCCCTGGCAGAATAGCTCCTGTCATTGTTGCCATTATATTCTTCTCCTTTTTTATATCACATAATTTTTTAAACAGGTATCACCCCTTTTTCTAATTTGTTTTAACCAATTACTCCAAGAAATAATACCTGTTTATTATTCTATTATTTTTTAACTATTTCTGCGCTTCCATATATTCATCGTAATACTTCTGATAAATTTCCAAGAAATTATCTACTCCCATTGTTTTTAACTGTTCAATGTATGCATCCCAGTCTTTTTCTATATTAAGTTCACCTGTTATAAACTGAACCATAGACTGATCTACGTAACCGCCAATTGTAATTGTACTTTCAGAAATTGTCTGTGCATCCTGACCATCAAAAACAAGATTTGGAACAATAGATTCATCTTTTGGCGAATATGGCTCATATTTTTGCGCTGCTGCCTGGAAAGTATATTCTGTATTTAATTCTGGATTTTCAATCAACTGTCCATTTCTGTAATCGACCGTTCTGCTGCCGATCATTGCATCTGACAACCAATAGCTATGATCTCCATATGCTTTCTTATAGCCATTGCCAACCCAATCATAATCTTCATCAATCTTGTAATTTGCATATTTAGCAGTACCACCATCCAGTGCAGTACCTTCATCTACATAATCCCAAGCAAGTCCCTGCGGACCAAATGATTGTACCAGTGTACCTTCTTCAGAAGCCAAGAAATCGAACAGCGCTACTGCTATCTCAGGATTTTTGCAACTTGCAGAAACCACTCCAAGACAAGAGCCAAAATAATCTGTTAAAGATTTTGCTGCCAATCTCACACCATCCGGTCCTTCTACTGGCTCTAAAATAGTCCAATCCTGCCACTTACCTGGTTTATTCGCCCAGAAGTTTTTACCATCTACGTTTACACCACCACCAGCATAAAGTGCTACAATATTTTCTTCACTATCCAGAGATGCAGTAAACTGTGTCTCATCTTGAGTAAATGTCTGGCTATCCAAAAGACCTTCAGAATATAATTTATTCATGTATGCCAGTGCATCTCTATACTCTTCCTTCATCACCTGGTATTCAATCTTACCATCTTCGCTTACTACAAGTCCCGCACCTGGAGTCGGATTCGTATTGCTAAGCGGTTTGTTACACTGAATAAATGCATTTGTAAGCCATACAGTCGGATCAGTTGACCACCCTCCAACAAAACCTGTCATTGGAATTTCATCTGCTTTTCCATTTCCATTTGGATCTTCAGTTTTAACCTTTTTCATAAACTCATATAATTCTTCTGTCGTTTCTGGCATTTTACCACCATTAAGCTCATCTACCCATGGTTTGTAAATCCACATACGGTTCTGGTACATACAATGAAAGCATTCATTAGAATCACCATATGTATAAATATGTCCATCTGACATTGTGATATCAGCTTTTCTGGTCGGACATTTTTCATTTAATGCATTCCAGTTTGGTGCTTCTGCTAAGTAATCATCAAGTGGAAGCAACAGTCCCTGTGAGCCATAGGACATCAATTCAGATTTCGTCCAATGTGTTGCCAGAAAAATATCTGGTATGGATTCTGGATCTGTCATAATCAGATTTAACTTTGTTTTCGCATCATCTCCATCTAAGTCATAAATGAAATTCAACTTAACATTTGTTTCCTCTTCTATCCAATCTGTTACATAGTTATTAGAATAAAATCCACCGCCTCCGCCAGTTCCATATACAAATACATCTAGCTCCAGTTTTTCCTCCAACGGAAACGTAACATCACTTACAGATTTACGCTCAGAGGACTCATTTCCTTCCTTTTCTTTCTCTCCATTCCCTGAACACGCAGTAGTCATCGCCGCTGACATCGTCATTGCTGCTACCATTGTCCATGTTGTTGCTTTTTTGATTAACATTTTTTTCTTCATCACTTAACCTCCTCGTAATGTTTTTATATAAACCGCTGTTTATATCCTTTTCATTAATTTTTTTATCCTTTCACAGATCCAATCATCACACCTTTTACAAAATATTTCTGAATAAATGGATACAGAATCATCAACGGCAAACTACTAATAATAATTGTTGAATACTGTAGCATTTGGCTAAGGTAACGATTAGCTGCAACACGTGCCGGATCAATATTTGCGTTTGCAAAATTCACTTGTGACATCAATAGGATTCTACGTAACACAAGCTGAAGTGGATATTTACTTTCTTCATTAATATAAATAAGCGGATTGAAATATCCGTTCCATAATGAAATTGCAATCCATAAGCAAAGCACTGCAACAATTGGCTTTGATAATGGAATAACAATCTGTGAAAAGAATCTAAAATCCGAACATCCATCCATTTGTGATGCCTCTAGCAATTCCTTAGGAATCGTCTGATTAAAAAACGTTCTTGCTACAATCACATTATAGGCACTAACTGCAGTTGGAAGGATAATAGACCACATTGTATTCATTAATCCTAGATTTTTAACCAACATATATGTAGGTATCAAACCACCCGAAAACATCATAGTAAACAAGAATATACTTGAAAGCACTTTCTTACCTCGAAAGTCATCTCTAGATAATGGATACGCTGCTAAAAGAGTAAGTACCATACTGACCCCTGTACCAACCACAGTATATATAATCGAATTTACAAATCCTACCCAAATCGCATCATATTCAAATACTGTTTTATAACTGAGAAGTGTTGGTTCTACTGGAAATAACCTTACTTTTCCAGATGCCAATGCTTCACCTGAACTAAAGGATGCACTGACAACATAAACCAAAGGATACAGAATCGTAATCAGTAATAACCCCAGTAATATATAATTTATAAAATAAACAACTCTATCCTGAGTAATCCTTTTCTTTCTCACTTCAGTCTTCCTCCCTTCTACATAAGCCCATTTCCAGAAATTTTTTTGGCAATCTTGTTTACAATCAAAACCAGAATAAGACCTATTACAGACTGAAACATACCAATTGCTGTCGCAAGAGGAAAATCTGGAAATGTTGAAACCAGAGATACTTTATAGGAATACGTTGAAATCACCTCTGACGTACTAAGATTCATCTGATTTTGCATTGCAAGAATTTTTTCATATCCCGTATTTAATATCCTTCCCATATTCAGAATCATCATAATAACTGCTGTTGGCAGAATAGCTGGAATATCCACATAACGTATTCTCTGCAACAAAGTAGCACCATCAATAATTGCAGCCTCATGTATCTGCATATCCACGCTAGCAAGAGCAGCAACATAAATAATCGAACCGTAACCTACCGTCTGCCATACTCCACTCCAAACGTAAAGTGACGGAAACAACTCTGGACTTCCAAGAATATTAATACCAAAATTATTATATAGAAAACTTCCAATAACCCCGATACGATTGTCCATCAGCATATTGATAATACCAACAAATACAATGGTAGAAATAAAATATGGACAATACGTAATCATCTGCGCTGCTTTTTTAAACACTCTATTCTTTACATAATTCAAGCTAAGAGCCAATATAATTGCTGTTGGTATTTCCACTAACATAGTATATACGGAAAGAACCAATGTATTTTTTAAGCATGCCCAAAAATTATAATTATCGAAGAAACGAATAAAGTTTCCCAATCCAAAGTCACTTGCCCAAGGACTTCCCCCAATACCAAGGCTCACCTTATAATCTTTAAATGCAAGAATCAAACCATACATGGGACCATATGCAAAGATTAATAATACAATCAATGGCGGAAGCATCATTAAGTATAATTGCCAGTGTGCTTGAACGTATTTTTTCAATCCACTGGCAGATACACATCTTTCCAATCCCTTCTTCCTTTTTTGCTTTAACATATGTACTATCACCTTCTCTTTCCAGCGTACAACACAATTTCTTGTGCTCCGCTTTATTTGTTAATGTCACTATATAATATCTATATTAAAAAGTAAATTTTCAATTCTTTTTTTCAATATACCGTTTTTTTTCACAAAAAAAGGGCTAAAAAATGGTATCTATTCCATTTTTCAGCCCTTATATTCACTTTTTCGCACCGTTTCTATATTCTGAAGTATTAATCCCCGTCACTCGCTTAAAGGCTCGGCAAAATGAATTCACAGAAAAATATCCAACCTGTTCAGAAATCTCGCTCACCTTCATCTTTGTTGTCCCTAACAGTTCTTTCGCTTTATCAATCCGTATCCCTTCCAGATAAGAGGAAAACTTCATCCCCATTTCTTGCTTAAAAATCGTAGATAAGTGTGACTCACTAAGTTCAAAAGCTGCGGCAACATTACTTAATGAGAGGTTACAATCTCCGTAATTCCGCTCTATATAAGCTACAATAGCAGGAACAATCTGACTGGAATCCACTCCCTCCTTCTTCTTTCTGACATAACTACATACAGATTCATAAATTTTTATCGTCTTTGTAATCTGCTCTAAAAGGGAGCTTCCATGATGTTTTTCTAATTGTTGATAATATTCCATACACTCATCTTTTTCCATATTAACAACCGGAAGTATTCTAAACATGATAATCTGAAGTTCCGTTAAAAATAATTGTTGCAAATAAATTGGCATTGTATTCTGAATGATATATGTATTCAACAATTCTCTTAATTCATCATGCAGCCCCTTTTCATCACCAAGCAAAACCAAATGATTCAAACGCATTTCCATATCTGCTGGTGGATAAAGTGGCATAATATCAGAATTATCGCTATCCCATATAATAGTATTTTCAAACTGTTCTTTTTCTTTTCGAAACGTATGTATTGCCTGATTATATGATTTATGAATGTCCGAAAAGTGTTTGACGCAGGCTCCCCCATACACAAACATGTGCTCAGCAATATTAGCCGGTAGTTCTTCCTTAATGTTTCCAATATACTGCTCCGCTTTTTCCTTGAATGCACTTTCCTCCATATCGTCTTCGTTAAGGATTAAAATCACCTGGCTTTCTCCAGAATTAATATACAGACTATCTGGCATTTTTTGCTCCAAAATCTCCAAAAGAGAAATCACACAGGAATCCATCCATGAAGTATTTTGACTTATCATTTCTGAAGAACCACCAGAAAATTGCAAAATAAGAACACAAAGTTCTCGGTTTTCCCAAGGCACTCCCAATGATACCATCCACTTTTTTAATTCCTCCGGCGAACTATAATCTCCATAAATCAAGCGATTAATCAGAGCGCTTCGAATAAATGGTTTCTGTTTCTCAATCGCATCAGATAATACAGATTTCTCCCGAACTAATTTACTGTAAGCTGATTTTAAATGCGAAAAAACAGTCAAGTGACTGTCATAATATTCTGTCTCTTTAGAAATTTCTTTTAATATCTCATTTACAGACCCTGCTGATCTCCTTGACAAATAGAAACTTAACATTAATCCCACAAACAAGGCCGTTGCAATACTAAATACTGCTGCCAGCATTGCTGAAGTTTTCTGCACACTAATGCTTTTCTCTGGATACAACATATAATAATTTAATCCCGACTCTGCAGACATCTGAGACATCAGAAGATATTTTTTTCCTCCAAACTCCAAAAAAGGATTCTCCGTACTAGATGCTTGTAAAAGCTGTTCTTTTGAAACAACTTCATCAAAAATTTTTAAATACATCGGCTCTTGTTTACTATTAGTCATTAAGAATGCTCCCCCTGCCTCATCCGTAATAGAAGGCATTAAAGCATCAATATAGGAACTCTCAATATAAAAACAAATAGAACCAATATTTTCCCCGCCACCACCATTTAGCAATAACGGACGACTATACACTAAGAAATCCTTCTTTGTATCGCCTTTCTTATAGTCATAAGTATGTACTGGTTGGAAACCATATCCCGATGACATATTTTGGATAAATACCAGCCATTCTTCATATTTTTTATTATCCACCGGATGCATATAAAGCTCATAAAAATCATGATATTCATAAGCAATTGATTTATTAATCACCATTTCACTTTTATTAAAAAATATAAAATAATCAAAAATAGATGAATTAATCTGATATAATTCCGGCAATTGCATCTGCAGTTCGTTAATTTGATATGCCTTAGGATAAACAAAGGGTTCTTCTACTCTCTTAAACTGATTGACCACAGAGTTTGTTGCTAATGAATCTCCAAGATAATTCAACTCATTAAACATAGTATCTACCATCGTCACGCTGTGACTTAGTTCATTCTTTTTTTTCTGCACCTCATCTTCACTAATTGTTTTAATCATGTCTCGGTAAAAGAGAGAGCATATCATCAGTGGAATGAAAAGAACAACAATATAACCAATCAAATAATAACGCAGCAAAGACCGCTCGCTATTTCTTAACTTTTTGTTTTTCATCTTTCTTTTCATTCCACTCTTCTCCTAATAATTTTCTATAAGTTTCACATTTCGTTCCAGCAAAATATGATGTTCTGTACCATTTAAACATAATATAACTGGCCATTTTTCTTCTACAATCTTATCTGGATAGATCTCTAACGCAATAACCTTACCATCTTCCCAGCTCATTGATAATTCTGCTCCACATCTCAAGCGTACACCGCTGAGACAACCACTTTTCGTTTCCTCTGTAATTGCGGGAAGAAGTTCTATTCTGTTTTCTTTACTTTTCACCAACATTTCAATCATAGCCGCAGCAGTTCCAAAATTACCATCAATCTGAAACACATAACTGTCTAACATAGGATGATTATCCATTAAGTTTGGAAATGTTCCCATACAAAGAATAGCGTTCAGGTTCTCATATGCTTTTACTCCATTACCAAATGCTGCCCATAACCCTATAATCCACGCTCTTGACCAACCAGTATGACCGCCACCATTTTCCAATCTTCGCTCCAATGTTCGATATGCTGCCTCAAATAACTCTGGTGTACACTCTCTTGAAATAGAATTACCTGGATAAAGACCATATAAATGCGAAATATGTCTATGCCCTGGTTCAGGTTCTTCGTAATCTTCCATCCACTCTAAAAGTTGTCCATATTTACCGATTCCTAACGGTGGAAAGTGCTTCATTACAGCTTCTGCCTTAGAAATCTCTTCTTCACTCTTCCCAAGAACCTGACA
>ERZ1673739.2053-NODE-2053-length-18565-cov-7.599190_pt1 | contig 18565 bp, 17 predicted proteins | sample MGYA00580210_ERZ1673739 | MGnify/ENA primary metagenome ERZ1673739 (study PRJEB41218, sample SAMN15661749) | gut metagenome | host: Homo sapiens | place: Canada: London | collected 2015-08-20/2019-03-30 | study: EMG produced TPA metagenomics assembly of...
ATCAAAGCGATCACACCGCCGTCATAAGCTTCCGGAGAAACATGTCCGACAATTGCTCCGTAGTTGAATCCGGAGAAACGCGCGTCTGTGATAAGCCCGACCTTTTTATCAAGTCCAAGTCCGATCAGCGCATCGATACTAAGCATCAGCTCTTTCATACCCGGTGCTCCTTTACAGCCTTCATAGCGGATAACAAGAATGTCCCCCGCAACAATCTCGCCTGCCATAATGGCTCTATATGCATCCTGATCGCATTCATACACTTTTGCCGCACCTTTGATGTATTTTACTTCTTCATATACTGCTGTCGGACGTACGATCGCCCCTGCCGGAGAAATATTTCCCCGCATGATTTTAAGTCCCGGTTCTTTTGCTACAGGATCTTCCAGCGAATGAATGACTTTATTTGGCGCGCTTTTCACAGAATCGAGGAGTTCACCCCAAGTTGTATCCCCGTAAATCGTCGGCGCATCGGTATGGATTTTACCGGCAAGCTGCTTCATGACCTGCTTTACACCGCCGGCATAATGAAAATCTACAACTGTATACGGTCCGCTTGGAATCACTGCATTGATGCAGTAAATTTCCTTCGCATACTTTTCAAAATCTGCCAGTGTAAGCTTGATACCAAGTTCATATGCGTATGCCAGGATATGCAGTACCGCATTGGTTGATCCTGCAACTGCCATATCAAACATGATCGCATTTTCCAGAACATCTTTGGTGATCAGATCTTTTGGTGTCTTTCCGGACCTGGCAAGCTGTACCATGTATTTTCCTGCTGTTCTTGCAGCACGAAGTCTTGCATTATCTGATGCAGGAATCGTAGATGTTCCCGGCATAACAAGGTTCAATACCTCACCTAACATCTGCATCGTGTTGGCTGTTCCCATGGACGGGCAGGCACCGAATGACGGGCAGACGCTTTCTTCCATTTCAAATAACTCAGCTTCGGAAGCACCTGAGAATCTTGCCGCATCCAGATCTGCCTCTACAACTGTCTTACCACAGTAATTTCCGGCCTGCATTGATCCCCCGGTCACTACCAGAGCCGGAATATCCAGTCTGCACGCTGCCAGATAACATCCGGCAATGATCAGATCACAGGATGCCACACAGCAGATCGCATCGAAATTATGTATTCTGGATACAAATTCGATGGACATTGCCACGATATCTCTTCCTACCTGCTCATACTTCATCTCATCCGCACCATTTGCCACATTTCCGCAAGTAGCCGGGATTCCGAATTCTACCGGGATTCCTCCTGCTGCCCAGATTCCCTCTTTTACAGCTTCTGTCACCTGGCGAAGATGCGCAGTTCCGGGAGAACCTGCCATGTAAGAATTCGGTATTCCGATATGCGGTTTCTGACGGATATCTTCATCCGAATATCCTGCCGCCTTCATCATAACACGGCGGTGTGCCGCTTCTGTTCCGTTCCAGTAATTGTATCCCATTATTCTTCTCCTTTAATTCATGATACACTTAAACTCCTTTGAATTTCATTCCCCTGTTCTATGCTATTCCAGTTTCCGGTCATTGAAAAGTCTGTAAAACTGATATCAGACTTCACTTTTTCTTAATACATTGTTAACTCTTTGATTTGCGCTTATATTTTCACTTTTTCTTATGTTTGATTTTAAAAAAATTTATAATAAAATCCCACAGATATTGATTATCTTCCTTATATTAAGTAAGATAGTAAAAGAGCATTGTTTATCAACACCACGGGAGGTTTCATCATGTCTAAATACGATGTGATTCTTGATGTCTATGAGAATCAGAGCATCTCAAAAGCTGCTCAAAAACACAACTACACACAGTCAGCTGTCAGCCAGACTATCCGCAATTATGAAAAAGAGATTGGTCTTAAGCTGTTCAAGCGTTCAAAAAACGGAATGGAAGCACTTCCCGGAACAGAACCCATCTTTGAAGAACTTATGCATATCCGCTCCGCCAATACACGGATCGATCAGATCGTCTCAAATATCAACAATCTGGACAGTGGTTTTATCCGCATCGGAACGGTGCAGAGCATTGCCTATAACTGGCTCCCCGGAGTACTGAAAAATTTTTCTGCCGAATACCCGAATATCACCTTTCGGCTCTATGTTGACGGATTTCAGAACCTGACGGAAAAGCTTCACAAAAAAGAACTGGACTGTATCTTTGTTTCGCAATATGTCGCAAAGGATTTCCCAAATCTGCCTGTCGGCACCGACGAACTGGTTCTGGTTACTTCCCTGGACCATCCTCTTGCCGATCAGCTGACGGTATCTTTTGCCGATATTGACGGACAGGATTTTGTTCTCTCCGCCGATGATTTTGATTATGAAACCGGAAAATTATTCCGATTAAACCATATCACGCCTAACGTAAGATTTCGGATCAATGAAGACTATACCGCGATTAAAATGGTGGAACAGGGCTTTGGCATCACTGTACTTCCCAAACTTCTGCTTCATAATATTCCATTCAACGTCTGTGTCCGTTCCTTTACCGAACACTTCCGCAGGAATCTGTCCGTAGCCTATCTGGATACACCTGAACTCTCTCCTGCACTTGATAAGTTTCTTACCTTTGTCACCAAATGGGCCAAAGAGTGTAAGTTGATCTGATTTCCTGTCACACACAAAACGGTACAAAGTTCTTCTATGACTTTGTACCGTTTTGCGCGTAACTTTATTTTGTTTATTTTCTCAGACCATCTCTGAGCGCATCCAGATTATTTCTCTATAATTCCGTATTTATAACCACTTTCTTTCATTAATTCAAGGTATGGTTTCGGATCAAAATATTCCGGTGCATAGACCCCAGCTTCTTTCCAGATTCCTCTTCCGATCAGCTCCAGTGCAAGTGCTGCTCCAAATCCTGTCTGGGCGGTAACAGCCTGGGTTCCCCATCTTTCGATAGACTCCTGATTATCAAATGGCTGATACAGGAAGTATTCTTTTTCCTTTCCGTCTTTCTTTCCGATACACTGTACTCCGACCAGCATTTTTCCGGTCATCTCATCTCCGATATCTTTTGGCTGCGGTGCACAGGCTGCAACCACATCTCTTGGAACTACCTTCACATCCCCTACCTGCACCGGCTTGATACTGCGAAGTCCCAGCTTATCCAGCACCTTAAGTGCCGTGATCAGATTCTCATCAAGACTGATCTTGAAGGTTGCCTTTTTCAATCCATACTGGCTTAAGTAGCGTGCCATCGTCACAACTTCCTCATGCTCTACCTTTACCAGGGTATTTTTTCCTACTCCTTCCGGCATCTCATAGACTTCCTGCCCTGCAAATGCTTTTTCTACGATAAATCCGCCCTTCTCCTTATCATACTCAACATTCGGGTTCATTACCTCATCCAGCACGGTCCACACGTTGAATCCAAACATAATGTCATCCGGATCTGCACCCGGAACAGACAGATTTCCGCCGTCTTTTACATGAACTTCTGTTATTTCATCCAAAAGCTCTGTCGCCGCGTATTTTGCAAATACATTTACAACACCCGGATCGATTCCCATACAGATCACAGCCATATTCCCCTGCTTCTTCCAGGCTTCATGACGGTCAAAATTGTATTTTGTCATCGGTTCAGTATAGCTGTTCTCAATACCAAGTCCGTAAGCCGGATTTTCCATCGGAACCGACCAGGTTCCCATGCTTCCGTAATCTGCACCCGTTTTAAATGCAGCGTCAAAAATCATATTACTTGCAAAAGGTGGTGCTGCATCCATCACAAAATCAATCTTATGCTCCCGGATCAGTTCTGCCATTTTCTCTGTATTTGTCGCATCAATCTTAGAAGCTTCAAAACGGGAATCCCCCTTCATCATACCGACAACTTCCTCTGCCCTTTTCAGATCATAGTCGCAGACCAGCACATATTTCAGCCATTCTCCCTTTTGGTCTCTCCACTGCATTACTTTTAAAATACTTTCACCGACAGCACCGGCTCCTACAAGCATCATTCTCATCTTTTTTTCCTCCAGCTTTTCTTTTTCTTCTGTCAAATTTTATTCAAAAAATGCCCTTTCCCTTCTTCCTCGGATAATACTTCTGTATGCCACCACGTACTGCCTGCTAACAGTCTCATCTCATATTAGTGCCCATATAAAAAGGGCAGAAAAAAACAGATACACGAAAAAAATCGTTCATCTGTTTTCTCTGTCCTTTTACCAGTTGGTTCTAGCCTCGTAGGTGGTGCTTTCTTTGCACACTCTCCAAAGATTCGTCAGGTCGCCTTCCTTTTTGCCTGTCAGTTTCCACGAAAGGAAGATGTTACCTTACGCTTTGCTTCTTCGGCCCCTTGCGGTGTCTAGGACGTCCCTCATCCGACATATTCTTGATAAATTTAAGTTTACCCTTTTTTATCTGTCCGGTCAAATCTTTTATTTCTTTCCTCCGAAAATAGCCCCCATAAAACGAACATAAGTATAAACAACAAGTGCTGCTGCAATAATTGTCTCGACCAGAACTACATACTGAAGAAATGGCATTGGATGTCCCATATTTGCTGCACATGCCATAGTTTGTTTAGTTGCGATCGCACTGATAACAAATGGGAATGTGAAGGCTGCATAGCTTGGGAAGAATGGCATCTTCAGATATCCCACTGCTTTTACCAGGGCAAAAATATAAATAACCGTTGCAACTACAAACATTGCCATCAGGAAACCGTATGATTTCGGTGTTACGGACTGTACATAACCTGCAATACACAGGCTGGTCGGTGCTGCGTAGATACAGATCAGCGGTTTTGCCGGATCCGGCACTTCTTTAAACTTCACATAACGATAGGTTACAAGTACAAGAAGTACGATCAGTGTTACAAATCCAAACCAGAATGCTGCGGTTCCGATTCCAAGTTGCTCATAAGCCGGTGCTGTAACAGCCGCTACAGCAATTCCTACATATACAATATAATAGCTTGCAAATACTTTTGGCATCTGAAGTTTCAGAACAAACTTCACCGTAAAGTATATGATCAGAATGATGTGAAGAATGATTGCCAGAAGCCATATGTAATAAGCTGCCTTTCCGATAAACGGTTTTACATAAGTGCTGAGAATCATAAGTGCCATCGGAAACGTTCCTGATACGCTTGCCATGATCGGATTTCCCATATCTTCTTTCACTGCTCCTGGGAACATGATCAGCTTCAAAAGCACCAGTATCAGAAGAAATGCTGCGAATATACCGCATACATAACGGATTCCTTCTGAATAGCTCTGAAGTAGATTTCCAAGTGCTGCCGCGCCAAGCATGACTCCGCAAAGCGGAATCGGTACTTTCTTAATTACGTCTTTCATTGTTTCTTTCCCTTTCTCTCATCAAGCGGCTGTCGTTACCACTTTATTTAGATATCTGCAATTTTTCTTCTTTCGCACGGTTCATCAATTTCATCCAGATTCTTGATACCAAGCTCACGACAGACGATCTGCGCTACCTTCCATGCACAAAGTCCTGTAAAATAGATACACTGTTCTTTGTGTTCACCCTGTCCCATATTGAATTCCTTTGTAAGAACTCTGCAGCAGATTGCATTTTTACCATTTGCCTTCTTGAACCAGTCATGAAGCTCGTGCGTAAGCTCCATACATTTGATACTCTTCGGGTTGGTCGGTCCATCCTGTTCGGTACGGCCGAAGAACATTCCAAGTGCAAGAATTCCTCCGTTAAATGCACCGCAGACACATCCTGATTTTCCTGCTCCTACTGCCATTCCGGATGCCATAGCTACAACCTCTTTCGGCACATCCAGTTTGAATTCATCGCGGATCGTGCTGACCAGAGCTTCACAGCAGTAATATCCATCTTTAAAACATTTCTCTGCCTTTCTCTGCACCTCTCTTGGACTGATTTCTGTTACCCCAATATTCATTTTCAAATCCTCCTGTAAAAAATATATTTGTGCCAGCACGATTATTTGTATATTTTGCCAGCATCCATGTATTACCATTATATTCTTTTATACATTTTATTCAAATTCAATTTTTCTATAAATATTCCATTATTATAGTCATCATCTATTTCCATGGAATTGTAGACCAAAAGGCACAAACTATACTCCGCTTTTTCATGCATTCTGTATAATTTGTGACTTACCCGCAACTTTTCGTTACTACTTATCAACTTTTTTCTTATCGTGTAATCTCTCCTGAGCGTATCTTTTGCAGCCATTCCTGTACGTGTTTCCGGAAACACTGCACGCCTGTGCGATCGTCAGAAATATTTTCAAATCATGAATATCCATCTATTTTCTCCCTCTTTTACTCATATTTCTATTATAACACACTTCGTTTGTTTTTCCTAACCACCCATTCAACACTTTTAACCGAAAATTAAATCCAGTTACAGTCTCCACCGGTAATTGCAAGACTCAGAAGTCCATCCATTTTCTCTACTTCTTCTTCACCGATGATCTTTTCCAGTAATTCTGCCGTGTCCAGAGCATCTTCCATGGATTCGTCTGGTCCGATCTCATAGTCGATCTCTGCCTCACATTCCGGACATGGGATCCGGTTCATTGTCTGTAAGGATAAGAAACGGTTTCCACATTTTTTACATTCATAAAATCCACACTCTTTTGTGCCATCTGGTACGTAGTACATCGTATTTTAACTTCCTCTCCACATTTTAGTTTTTATATACAAAACATTCTCTCTTTTGTATGATCTTCCACTGCCTAGTATACACTATCTGACATATAAAAGTATAGTGTTATCCAGTTCATGCCCAAGAAAAAAAAGGACCATTTCCCATTTCTCAGGGAAACAGTCCTTTCACTTATCTTCAATTATTCTTCGACTTTCACCGGATTGGTCACACTTACCTTATGATCATACCAGACTCCTTTTTTTCCGAGCAGAGCCACATCAAATTCTTTATCCAGTTCAGGAACCGGAATATCAAATCCATAAACTTCTTCTGTTGCACCGTCGCTATAGGTTACCGTATCTGTTGTAGGTTCCAGAAGTTCTGCACCATCTTTCTGTGCATCTTCGGATGTTCCTTCAAACAGGTTGACGATCTTCTTAGAAACCAGGCTGACATGGATCGTCATTTTCCCGTCTTTTACTGTGAGTGTTCCTTTTCCGTCATTCGCTTCATTTACATGAAACATTCCGCTGTCAGTCTTGAACTCTGCTGTGTAGGTTCCGTCTTCAAGCTCACACTCTGTCTGTTCCTCTGTTTCCTCTTCTTTAGCAGAAGAGCTTTCTGCTGTCTTTGCTTTCGTATCTGATGTGTCTGATTTTGCACCACATCCGCTCATCATTCCCACTGCCATTACAGCAGATAATACCAATACTAACAGTTTCTTTTTCATCTTATAAATCCCTCTTTTTTTATTTATTCTGCATCAATTGCAGCCTGTGTATGTGCCACATAAAGCTGCTGGATCGCATCGATCTCACCAAGACCTGCAATCTGTGTATCAATACTGTCAAATACTCCGGATGCTTCAAACTGGCTCTTCCAAGAATCGTCATCATCGCCTGCCATATCGTTGTTTGCATGATCTCCTGCAACAACCATCAGTGGACGAAGGATTACTTTCTTGTATCCTGCATTTTTGAGCTTTTCAATTACTGCTTCACAAGCGGTATCTTCCGGTTCGCCTTCTACGGTTCCGATAAATACATTCTCATAACCAAGCTGTTCCATCTGTGTCTGCATCTGTGAATAGCTGATCTTTGCTGTATGAGAAGTTCCATGTCCCATAAATACAAATGCGGTTCCCTCTTCTTTTGCCGCATCCAGGCTGTCAAATCCAGCTGTCTTTACAGCTTCTGCTGTAATTGCTTCTGCAACAGCTGCTTTATCCTCATTGATCGCTGTTTCATCCGCTCCGACTTCACCGAGAAGTGGTTCTGCAATTTTTACAGATTCAAATTTATCTTTGTAGTTTTCAACTGCTTCTGTCAGTTCATCATACTCGGCACCATGCATCAGATGTGTCGGCTGTACGACCAGGTTCTTAACCCCGTTGTCGACTGCTCTTTCCAGTGCCTGATCCATATTGTCGATCTTCTCATCATCACGGGCCTGTACATGGTTGATGATGATCTGTGCTGTAAATGCTCTTCTTACAGACCAGTCCGGATATGCTGCCTGAAGTGCTTTTTCCACACCACCGATATCCTCTGCACGGCTGTCATTAAAAGATGTACCAAAGCTTACAACCAGAATTTCATTTTCTCCGATGTTATCTTCGTTCAGTGGATCATCTTTCGATGCATCGCCTGTATCCCTTCCAAAATAATCCGGATCAGCGTTCTCGCCTTCTACCAGTTCTTTCTGTGCATCAGTAAGCTTATCCCAGGCTTCTTTTGCAGCCTTACACTGTTCATCTGTCTTGTCTGTTCTTTCCTGTACATAAATGTCATCGATCAGCTTTGCCACTTTGTCTGCTGCCTCCTGATCGCTGTCTTCGGATGTTTCTTCTGTCTTTGTAGAAGAAGTGTCCTCTGTCTTCTTGTTTCCACATCCAGTCATCATAGACACCGTAAGTGCTGTTGCCAGTAATGCTACTAATACTCGTTTCTTCATCTTGATCCTCCCTGACTTTTTTGTCATACTTTCAGGAATCGGAATGATATTCATTACACTTTACAGCATATTTTTTGTAAGCGAAAAAATCCCCCGTATCTAAATTTAACGAGGGCGTACAAAAAAGAAACTGACATTTTGCCCTCGCAAAATCAGTCTGAAGTTTCTATCTTTCGTACTGCCAGTTACTCGTGGCATGAACTTTCCGTTCCTGTACTGCGAAAGGCAGGTCTCCCGACTGATTGCTCAGACGCTTGTGGCTTTCCTTCCCGGTCTCCCAGTGGTATGACAGCCTAAGCTTGCAAATTACGGTGACGAGTTCATACAGGACTTGCACCTGTTTCCCTTTTCACCAATCCAGACATTCCGTCTGATTGACACCTTACGCATCTGTATTTATTTTTCTAAACAAGCCTATTCTAGCACAGGCGTATGAATAGTGTCAAGAAAGGCTTGTCTGCTTCAGCACCGGCATCCGGAAAATCTGCACGATCAGCGGAATCACCATAACAAACCACACAATCGGCTCCGCAATGATAACCCCCGTGTATCCAAGATGTGGAACCAGTGTAAATGCGATTACAATTTTTCCAAGCATCTCAAGTGTACTTGATACGATCGGTGTAATATGGTCATCCAGTCCCTGCATGGCATTTCGCACAATGCAGATTACTGCTGTTACATAATAAAACAATGTATCAAATTTCAGATATCTGGTCGCATTTAAGATCACATTTTCATTATGTGTACCTGTTACCAGATAGACCAGTTTATCTCCAATCGTGTAGCTTGCCACGATCACAAGTGTACACCAGATACAAGTATAGAAAATCGCAAGCCAGATCCCTTTTTTGATCCGGTCGATCTTTCCTGCTCCAAGGTTCTGTCCACAGTAGGTCGCCATCGTATTTCCAAATACTGTAAACATGATCATGAACATTTCAGTCAGCTTCCGGGCCGCTGTCTGTGCTACGATATAATCATTTCCAAGTTTATTGATCGCTGTCTGAAGCGTCAGGGAACCGATATTGATCAGAGAACTCATGAATCCCATGGACATTTCCGCACCCAACATATTTTTCACCATAACCGGATTCGGATCTTTGAAATCTTCCCGGCTAAGTCTTAACAGTTCATATCTCTTTACCATATAAATCCAGCACACAACAAACGCGATTGCCTGTGCCAGTACCGTTGCGATCGCAGCTCCCCGCACTCCGCTTTTCAGCACTACGACAAAAAGCAGATCCCCAACAATATTCAATGCAACTGAGATTGCCAGGATCACAAGAGGCGTCACGGTATCTCCGAGTGACCGGAGTGCAGCCGCACATGCATCATAAAGAAATGTCGCCACAAGCCCTGCAATGATCACGAAAATATAGCTTTTTGCCGTTGCCATCAGATCTGACGGAACATTCAGTATATTTAAGATCGGCTGTAAAAATAACAATCCGAACACCGTAAAAAATATTGCAATTCCTGTACCCATGGTCAGCGACATTGCGAATGATTTCTTCACATTTTTATAATCCTTTGCACCGAATTTCTGTGCAATAATAATCGCGAATCCCCCCGAAAGTCCCTGCAAGAATCCAATGATCAGATTACTTAAGGTTGTGGTCGCGCCGACAGCCGCCAGCGCGTCCTCTCCCAGGAAAGTTCCGACAATTCTGGTATCCACAAGACTGTATGTAAGCTGCAGAAGATTTGCGAAAAAGATCGGCAGCGCAAAAGCCAATATCAGTGTGGATGGTTTTCCTTTTGTTAGATCTTTCATATTTTAAATTTCATCCTGTCTAATTTTTCTTGTCCATCAATCCGAACTGTATCGTAACGCAGGTCGCAATGATCAGTCCAAACATATAGAACGAATATTTCAGTACATTAAGCGGTGATACATCAGCAAGTGCCGTAATCATCAGCATACCACCATCATGTGGCATCAGTGCAATAAATGCGCAGGCAAAGATATCCACCAGACTGGCAAGTCTCTTCGGTGCGATCGTATTATTTACCATAGCTGCGGAAAGGATACCTGACATCAGTCCGATTCCATATTCCGCACCACGTCTGCTCTTGATCTTGCTGCTGATCGCGCCCACCAGCCATTCAACACCGCCATATTCACGTACAAGACCGATAATACCAGATACTAAAATCGCAACGATACTGATGCTGAACATATCGCTCATGCCACTTCCAATTGCCTGGATCCATTCAAAAAATCCACAGCTTCCGACACAAAGTCCAATGATACCGGATGCAAGTATTCCGACAAAAAGGACTACTGCAACATTAACTCCCATAAGTGCCGCAATTAGAACAATAAAATAAGGAAGGACTTCGATGATACTATAGCTTCCTGCTTCGATTGCTCCGCTTCCGACTCCGCCAAAAATCGAGTACAGGATCATTGCCACAATTGCCGCCGGAAGAGCAATGAAAAAGTTCATTTTAAATTTGTCTTTCATCTCAGAACCACATCCTTCTGCTGCAGAAATGGTTGTATCTGAAATCATGGAAAGGTTATCTCCAAAATAAGATCCTCCGATCACTGCCGCACCGACTACCGCAACATTTAAATGCGCTCCCTGTGCCACATTGATCGCAATCGGAGCCATCGCTGCAATCGTTCCCATGGATGTTCCGATCGATGTAGAAATAAAGCAGCACATCAAAAATACACCCGGAACCAAAAGTTTCACCGGAATAAAATGCAGACAGAGATTCACAACCGAATCTTTTCCGCCCATTGCCGCTGCTGCTCCCTGGAATCCACCAGCCATCAGGTAGATCAGAACGATCATCATAACTCCTGAATTTCCCATGCTCGTTGTCATAATATTCAGCTTATCCTATACACCAATGCCACGGTTAAGGAGAAGTGCTACCGCACACCCTGCAAGAAGCGCGACGTGACGCGGGAACTTTCCGAACGGTTCGTCTGCTCCAAGCAGGGTAAATGTAATCCCGCACCCTACATAACATACCAGAAATACGATCAGTGGAAGAAATGCCACTGCCCCCATATTTTTCTTTTGTTTGTCCATCTTTTTTCCCTCTCAATCCTCTTTTTATATTATTTTGCTGCCAGATGCTTATCCAGTGCATCTTTAAGCTGTGTCAGTGCCTGTTCCAGAGTCACACGCGGGCAGGCAACATTGAATCTCTCGAACTGAGCGGTCTCCGGTCCGAAGATGATTCCGGAATCCAGCCACAATTTTGCCTCCTCCAGCATCAGGTGCTCCAGCTCTTCATTGCTAAGTCCATATCCGGAAAAATCAACCCATACCAGATAGGTTCCTTCCGGCTCTACCATCTTCGCTTTCGGGAAATTCTCTTTCACGAACTTGCTCATATATTTTACATTTTCATAAATATACTGCACCAGTTCATCTACCCACTCAGCACCTTTGGTGTAACATACCTTGACTGCAAGCTGTCCCATCAGACTTCCCTGGCTGTAAGCTGCCTGTGTATTTGCCCACTGATATTTTTTTCGCAACTCTTCGTTTGGAATGATGATATTTGCCGGCTGAAGTCCTGCCACGTTGAATGTCTTTCCCGGTGAGCTGTAGAGTGCAAGAATCTGACGGTATTTTTCGTCCAGATTCATACAGCTTGTGAAGGTATGTCCCGGGAAAATGAAATCACAGTGCATCTCGTCCACCATCCAGGTCACGTTGTATTTCAGGCAAATCTCTGCAACTCTCTCCAGTTCTTCTCTTGTCCAGACTCTTCCGACCGGATTATGTGGATTACAGAAGATCAGTGCTTTTACGCCCTCTTCCAGGATCATTCTCTCCATCTTTTCAAAGTCGATGGAATAATGGTTATTCTCATAGCGAAGCTGGCAGTTCACCAGTCTTCTTCCGTCATTCTTGATGACTTCGCTGAACGGATAGTATACCGGCTGCATCACCATCATGGCATCTCCCTTTTCGGTAAATGCTCTTACGCTTGTTCCGAGTGCATAGACGATTCCGGCTCCAAGTGTTACCCAGTCCGGCTCGATTGTATAACCATAGCGGGTTGAGAACCAGTGGTTCATCGCTGCAAAATATTCATCCAGTGGATCGGTATAACCAAAGATTCCATGATCGATCCTCTTGTGAAATTCATCCAAAATCTCATCCGGCAGACGGAAATCCATGTCTGCCACCCAGAGCGGAAGCAGATCATCTCTTCCCTTTCGTTTCATTCCAAAATCATATTTCAGGCAGTCCGTTCCATGTCTGTCGATTACTTCATCAAAATTGTATTTTCCCATCTTATGCCTTTCCCCTTGTCGCAAAATTCTCTCGTTTTTTATACCTCTTTTTGTTAGACATGTCAATGTTTTTTCTATAGAAGTATAAAATAGAATGTACACTGACCCAATAAAAATAGCTGTGAATTGAACCGCCTTCCAATCGTTAGAATTTAGGTCTAACTTTTGGGGCAGGTTCAATCCACAGCCATTTTTCCTTATGATTCTTTTATTTTATCGTATGCAAATATATGCCATATACACTGCATACATTCCAAGCATCGTAGCGCCTTCTCTTCGGTCGATCATTTTTGAAGTCCATGCAAACACCAGAACAACCAGACTCATCGCAATCAGTACAACCGTATCAATGATATTATCGGTAAGAAATTTCACTGGACTGATGGCAGCTGCAACTCCAAGTACCAACAGGATATTGAAAATATTAGAACCGATCACATTTCCGAGTGCCATATCCACTTCATTCTTTCTTGCCGCAACAATCGATGTTACAAGTTCCGGAAGACTGGTTCCCATCGCAACGATGGTAAGTCCGATAAGTGTCTGACTAAGTCCGAATGCGCTTGCAAGTGCTGAAGCACTGTCTACAACAAAATCACCGCCAAACTTGATTGCGATCATGCCGCCAACAATAAATAATGCACATTTCCAAAGTGGCAGGATCTGAATTTCTTCGTCTACTAATTCTCCCTCTTCGAGCATCATCTGACTTTCCTTGTGTGCTGCTCTTGCTTTCTTGGCAGAACCAATCATCCAGATCAGATAAGCTGCAAAAATAAGGAGAAATACACCGCCATCTAAATGTCCTAAAAGCATCCCGACATATCCAAGCACCATCAGCAAGGCTGCACAGATAATTGATAATGGAAACTCTTTTTTCAATGTATCTTTTTTTATCGTAAGAGGTGCAAATAACGCACAGGCTCCACAAACAACCATCAAGTTGAAAATATTCGATCCGACAACATTACTTACCGCAAGTGAGTTATTTCCTGTCAGGGATGCCGTTACACTGACCGCACATTCCGGAAGGCTGGTTCCCATTGCAACGATGGTCATACCGATGATCATCGATGGAACATGAAGCTGCTTCGCAACAGAAGAACTTCCTTCTACAAAATAATCTGCTCCTTTCATCAATAGAGCAAACCCTATAATTAAAATAATGATTGATTTTATAAGTGCCATGACCAAAACCTCTCTTTTAAATACTTCCTACCAAATTGCAACTTCCACTATAAAACAAGAAAATTTGGCTGTCAACTCTAAAGGCAGGGATTCGTGATATTTCACAAATCCCTGCCTTTTACTTGTTCTACCGAATAAAATTTGTCGGAATCTTTGCTTCTTTTTCCGGAAATCCAAACTGCTCTTTTCCAAGTGCAATACTCTTCATAAGGAAAGTCATATTTCTTGCAAGTGTACGCATCGTCTGCCTTCCTTCCTCATCCTTTTCGGCCTCTCCCGGTGCTGCTCCATGGATGCTGTTCCAGTACTGGCTGGATGCAACCGGCATTCCGGAAATGGTAAAATATTTGTTCAGCTCATCAAATGTCGCAGAACATCCGCCACGTCTTGCACAGGCAACGCTTGCTCCCACTTTCATCGTTTTATCAAAATGACTGCTGTAGAACAGTCTGTCAAGACAGGCGATCAGAGTTGCATTTGCAGACGCATAGTACACCGGACTTGCGATTACAAGACCATCTGCTTCTTCAAACTTCGGAGCTAACTCATTCACTACATCGTCAAAAACACATTGTCCTTTTTCGCAGCAGGAACCACATGCGATACAGCCACGGACCGCCTGATTTCCGATTACAACCGTTTCTACTTCTACACCATTCTCCTTGAAAACATTTTCCATCTCGCGAAGTGCAATGGCTGTGTTACCATTTGCTTTCGGGCTTCCGTTGAGCATAAGTACTTTTAAATTTTCTTTCATGATAAAATCTTCCTTTCTGGTAATCATACCATCTTGTTTTACTATGATTTTATTTTCCTCTTTTTTTCTTTTCTCTGCAAGATGGAAATGATGATATATTTTTTAGCACACAAAAATGCAGCAGATTTCTCTGCTGCACTTCTTATAAAGTGGAGAATACGAGATTCGAACTCGTGACCTCCTGCTTGCAAGGCAGGCGCTCTCCCAACTGAGCTAATCCCCCATGACGTTTGCGACCTAATTAAAATATCACAAACGTCCCTCTTTGTCAACTGTATCTGCTGATTTTATAACAGCTGTATCATTTCTACAACTGTGTTTATTTTGCTCAAATATTCTCTACTATTTCTTTTCCGCATTTTTATACGCCGTCTCATAGAACACTTCCTGTGAATCCAGCTTTTCTTCATTGATATCACGATCTACATAATCGCCGTCTGCAGTCAGTTCTTTTCCTTTTTCATCATCCTTCATCATGGTGTCAAACATCCAGTCCAGTCTTTCACGCAACGTATCATCCAGAACCGGAGCTGCAACCTCCACACGTCGGAGCGTATTTCTCGTCATATAATCAGCCGATGCAATATACACTTTTTCTCTGTCCGGCGTTCCGAAACGATAAATACGGGAATGCTCCAGAAATCTTCCGACAATGCTGATTACTTTAATATTTTCTGTGTATCCTTTGATACCAGGAATCATACAGCAGATTCCACGGACGATCATTTCAATCTTCACACCCACCTGTGATGCTTCCACAAGCTTCTCAATAATCACTTTATCAGTCAGTGAATTGATCTTGATTCCGACATACGCATCTTTCCCGTTCTTTGCGTGACGTATTTCCTCATCGATCATATCGAGTACTTTATTCTGGAGACATTTCGGTGCAACCAGCAGGATGTGCGTTTCCTCTATCGTCTCACCTCGCATCAGACATGCAAATACTTCTGCCGCTTCTTTTCCGATTTCCTGCTTTGCTGTGATCAGTGACAGGTCTGTATATAAAGTAGAAGTCTTTTCATTATAGTTACCGGTTCCGATCTGAGTAATATATTCCAGACCTTTATCTGTCTTTCTGGTGATCAGGCAAAGTTTTGAATGTACCTTGAATCCATTCAGACCATAAATTACACGGCATCCGGCTTCTTCCAACTTTCTAGAGTATTCAATATTACTTTCCTCATCAAATCTTGCCCGAAGTTCTACAAGTACCACAACTTCTTTTCCATTTTCTGCCGCTTCAACCAGTGCATCCACGACCTGACTGCGGACAGCCAGACGATACAGTGTCATTTTAATGGATACGACAGAATCATCTCTTGCTGCCTCATAAAGCAGATTGGTGAAAGATTTGATATTTTCAAAAGGATAAGATAAAAGTACATCTTTCTGCTCAATCTGGGCGATCAGACTCTGCTTATCATTCAACTGCGGTGTCATTCGAGGGCTTCTTTTCTGATAGAAAAGATTCTCTTTTGCCGTTCCCTGCATTCTCAGATAATTCTGGATTGCAAATACAAATGATAAATCAAGTGGTACTCTCGACATAAATACGTGGTTTTTATCCATATGGATATATTTACATATCTCTGCGATCAGCTTTTTATTGATCTTTCTGGAGAATTCCATGCGGACAGGATTCATACGTTTTCTCTGCTTTACCAGATTTTCCATGGCGTCTCTGTAATCCATATCTTCATCATAAATGGTTTCTGTATCAATATCCGCATTTCTCGTAATTCTCAGGAGAGATTTTTCTTTGATTTCATATTTTTTAAATAATTTCGGCAGAAAATGAAGGATCAGTTCTTCCGAAAGCATAAAGGTTCCCGGTCTGGTCGGGATATCGATCAGACGCTTAAACACATTATTGCTACACGGAATGATCGCAGTTTTTGTCTTTCCACCCTTCGTTGCAAGCAGTGCAACCGCATAGATCTCTTTATTCTGTAAGAATGGAAACGGCTGCTGTTTGCTGATGATATTCGCAGACAGATATGGTGCAATTTCATTATCAAAGTAAGTTTCCAGTAATTCCCCTTCTTTTCCTGAAAGCTTGTTGAAATTGATGATCCGGATTCCCTGCGGCTCCAATTCTCCCATTAACTGCTCGTAAATAACTGCTTTCTTTATATCAAGCTCTCTTGTTGCATCGATGATCGCTTTTACCTGCTCTTTGCTGGTCATATTGGTTTTATTTTCACGGACTACTTCCGATGATTCCATCTGATCCATCAGTGTACCTACCCGCACCATATAAAATTCATCCAGATTAGATTGATAAATAGATGCAAAAGTAAGTCGTTCTGCTAAAGGTACTCTCGGATTTCCTGCTTCATTCAGCACTCTTTCATTAAATTTTAACCATGACAGTTCCCTGTTCATCATATATGGTTCTGGTTTTAACTGCTTCTTTTTCATTTGTCTACTTATCTCCTTTTGCTAATTTGAATATTTTATAGCTACGCTTAAGAATTAATTATACATCTGAATACGCTTTCATATCTACCTTCTTAAAGAACTGTTTTTGTAAAATTCATGTAAAATGATGCTTATACCAACTGACTTCCATATAATATAATTCCCAGTCGGTAATCTTTGGTCATCTTCATTTCAATACTTTGCGATATCCCAAATATCCTGAAATCACACCGAACAGAATTCCTCCAAGAACATCTGTCGGATAGTGTACATACAGATATAACCTCGATATTGCGATCAGACATGCCAGCACAAGCGCAAATTTCCAAAGCTTCTTTTCACCTGCCAGGTACAAAGCTGTTACCGAAGCAAACGAAGCTGCCGTATGTCCGGACGGAAAAGAATAATCATGAAGCTTTGCTACCAGAAGGTGTACACCTGTATTCACATCATATGGTCTTGTCCGTGCTACAAGATTTTTCAAGACAATATTGCAAAGTAATACATCTACTACTAAAGCAGCCACCATAACCGCACCGCTTTTTCTCGTTTTAGGAATCAGAAGCAATACTATGCTCAACACAATCCATATAATTCCTGCATCCCCAAGTCTTGTGATAAATACCATGATTTTATCCAGAAAAGGCGTATGCAACGTCTGGATCCAATCCAAAATACTTAATTCAATGTTCATAAATTTCCTCCTGCTTTCTTCATCAGTATTTTTACTTTTCTATAGAATAACATAGATTACAGTTTATATGAATTTTTAGAATTACAAATTTTTTACAAACAATCTTTTGAAAAATGACGGTTACACAGGGCGTAACTTCAACCGTCCCGGATTTCAGGCAATGCTTGCAGAAGCCGAAGCCGGGAAAATCGGCACGATTATCGTCAAGGATATGAGCCGTTTCTGCAGAAACTATCTTGAGGTCGGCTTTTATACCGAGATTCTGTTCCCCAAGAAGCAGATACGCTTTATTGCAATCAATAACAGCGTGGACAGCGACAAACCGCAGGATAACGACTTTACCCCGTTCCTCAACATAATGAACGAGTGGTATGCCAAGGACACCAGCAACAAAATAAGCCGAGCAAGACAAAAGCGTCGTAGCAATACGGCGCTTTTTTGTTACCCGGAAGTGACAAACAGCGGCTTTTGAATGGTTGGCGGTAAAGGATACTGCCGTCAAAACAAAGCCGCTCATATCGAAAGGAAACGCCCAAAATCGCCCCGAAACCATACAACGGGAAACGGTTTTGGGCGTTTCTGCGTTTCGGGAGCAAATCGGCAATTAGGCAGCGAAAAGGAAGTGAATTTTGATGCCAAAAAAGAAACTCAATCTATTTGCCAGTAAATGCAAT
>ERZ1673739.2059-NODE-2059-length-18475-cov-4.546580_pt1 | contig 18475 bp, 18 predicted proteins | sample MGYA00580210_ERZ1673739 | MGnify/ENA primary metagenome ERZ1673739 (study PRJEB41218, sample SAMN15661749) | gut metagenome | host: Homo sapiens | place: Canada: London | collected 2015-08-20/2019-03-30 | study: EMG produced TPA metagenomics assembly of...
AATCTAATCGAAAGCCTTTCTTTCTTAGAAAATGACAATAATGGTGATTTCCTGGATCCACCAAATTTCCCTAATACTTTTTCTACTGTATGTTCCGTAGAAAATAAAATCTTATTTGTATTACAAAAAGAATTGGAAACAAACACAAAGCCGGAAATTCTCCTAAACGTACCGACCACATGCCGCTCTCTTTTTTTTGCACTTGGAAAATTTTTTAAGAATTTTCCCAAACAGGCTTCCGTCAAACATTTGATTTTCTTGAACAGCAATTCTTCCAACTCACTTCACCCCTGCCAGAATCTTGAAATTATGTCTGACGTTTTGCCAACCATACAGTTGCTTAAAAATATTTATCATCCAGCTTATTTATACAGCAATTTAACCTCTGATGATGAAAAGCTTATGGTAATGCCCTACTATATCATTACCTCCCAAAACCTTTTAATGATTTCTGCTGATTTTAAGCATGCTGTCTTACATGACAGTCCGGCTACTATCGAAGAATATAGAAAGGAATTTTACCGCATTTTTCAAATGGCTGAACCATTTATGAAGTATGCAGACAATCCTTTATGCATTATGAATTCCTTAGAAAAAGTATACAAGGATTTTGGATTACCTTCCCATTCACTAGAATTCCATCCTTGTCTTTTTTTTATGAATGTGCAGTTTGATTCTGAAAAAGAATCCTTTCAAGAACTTCCAAATGCATCCGAATATATGGATGCACTAAAAAAAATGTATGAAGTTGTTGCAGCTTCTACCCCCCCCCTCAAAAAAATAAAAATACAATTTCTTTTTTTCCCGAAGAAGGATTGCGTCTGTTCTGCGAAACAGGAAAGTGTTTTGGACAATATAAAAATTTAAAAATGGGGTTCTCCGTACACGAAAGAAAAGCTATGATGCAAAATTACTTTCACCACAAAAAAGCCGGTGATTTCACTGCGCATATTTTAAAGCCAGAATTCAGACTTCCAACTTATTTGAATATAGAATTACATGATATGCATGCTTTAACTATCTTCTCCCTGAAAGAAAACTTTCAATTTTCGTTTATACAAATAAACGAATCCAGTTTGTGCAATGCCTTTTATTCTTTCTTTGAATATCTGGCACATTCCGATTTCGTTTATGATGAAAATGAAGCAGAAACAATTTTTAAAGATGCATTTTGCTCTATTTCAAACTGATATAGCTAAGACTACCGGCTTAGCCGGTAGCTTACCTGACAATGGAGATTTTGTGATAAGTTCAAAACCAGCGGAATCCAAATCTTAATTTTTTCTTCTCCCTGGAACCCCCCAGAATTTCTTGAAATTCTTCTGTTGTAAGGACTTCTTTTAAATCTTCTTTTTTCTCTTCCTCTACAATCCCATACGTATCATCCAAAAAGCAAAGACTTGGATATAATACACACCACCAATTCTTTCCTTTTGCTTTTCCGATTTTCACATTCAATGCCTCATACTCTCCAGCCGGAAAGGTACAGTCTCCATAAGTTTTCTCTGGAAAGTAGGTTTTCTCTACTACAGCTTTGACAGAATAATCAAAACCCTGTTCCTGAATCAGTTTTTCTGCCTCTTGCTCAATTTCTGTCAAATGTGTTAAAACGCCTTCCTTCGTCGCATCCAGGCCAGCATCCTCTCCCAGAATTTCTTTTAGATACTCTACAATTCTGGTTTTTACTTTTAATTTTAGCTCCTGGTCTTTCTCTGTATCACTGTTGGCAATCACATGAAGGCGAAAAACCTCTCTTGCAATCCCCTGTTGGATTTCCCTGTCCAGACGTGCCTTAATTTCTCTATTTTCTCTTTTTAGACGTACTGTATTAAGTCCGGTAAAAAAAAGTGTACCAGCCAGTCCTATTAAAACTGCTGCCAGAAGAATTTTTTTATTTTGTAGTCTCTGCAATATTTCTTTCATTTATGTACCTCCTGATACTTTCTATCAGGAGTATGAACCAATCTGAGGTTTTTTATTCACCACCGTTACCTGGGGCAGGCTGGGCATCTCTTCCTCTCTATGCCATGCATTGTACAAATCTTGAAGGCTTACTGCATCCTTTGGCTTTCCTTCCAGATTATTTTCCAAAATTCCCGTAAGGTAATCTCCTACAGATTCCTCCCCTTGTCCATCAAGGCTCATTAGTTCCTGTGGATTTGAGCTTACAAACACATACAAATTCCCTGCTACAGAAGGCTGCTCTTCCAGATAAGCCAGCAAGCCTTCTAAAGCTTCTTCATTGTACAGAATCTCTCTGCCTAAAATTAATGTTTTTAGATGTCCCATATCTAAATAATTTTTCTGATTCTGATTAAAATGCTTTTCTGCCTCTTGAGGCGTCTTGCCTTCATACACAATAGCCTGGGGCTGATTCCCTTCCGTTTTGTTTTTTCCTTGTCCTGTCATAGCAGATAATCCAGGGATTCCATAAATCAACTGATATTTCCCACCCGCATAATTTGCGCTAATAGACAATGGAAAAATACGATTCTCCAGAGAAACTCCACATCCCGTAAGAAAGAGCACCAAAAGCAAACCGATTGTCCCTGCTTTTACACAAGCTCTCTTCTTTTTTCTTCCTTTGATATCCGCCAGAATAAGAACAAGAAGAAACACAGGACCATAAAAACGTGTAGTAATAGAAAAAAAACAGGTAGTCGGAGCTTCCAGCTTTTCCCATAAAATAGCCGATATCACCATTCCTGCTGCTGCAAATAAGAACGTTTTTTCCATCTTAATCCGCACCAAAAGTTCATGTTGATAAAAGAAAACACTTCCAAGACCAAATAGCAAACTGAATACCACTGCTGCCACAAAAAACACATCTACCCTCTGCAAAAAATTTCCTGGTATTTGAATTCCTGCCATAAAATCTATCATAGGATATCTCTTGTGTTCATATCCACCAAGACCAAAACTTCCCTGCAAAAGCAACAGGGAAAATACAAGCATACCAGCAATGACTGCAATGCTGTTTCCCATAATGTGTCTTGCTTCCCCTGGTTTTTTCACATTCCCAAGGGTCACAGGAAGAAAAACAAAAGGTAAGAAAAGACACACAACTTCCCAAGTTCCCCTAAGCCAGCCTTCCAAACTCAAACTTCCCATTTCCAGCAAATATTCTGGTTTCATTCTCAAAATTCCCAGAAAAAACAAACTTCCCAGAAGAATAACCAAAAAAGGAAAGCACACCTCTGCCATTCTTGCCCTTCGTTCTAAACCCTGATGACTTCCTAAATAAGCAGCCAGTCCGGTCAAAAGGAAAATCACCCACGAATGACTTCCCTCTACCAAAAAGCGTTTCGTAACACGTACTATCACAAGCAGCAAAAAGATTCCCATGAGCCAAACCCATGATACATATAGAAAAAACAGACATTTCCCTAAAAACTTTCCCAGATATTTTTCCGGATATTGAAAAACGGTCTTTATCCGTACAAAATAAGTGCAAAGCAGTAAGTAAATTACCGTTCCTGTAAGTAGTGCCAGAATTCCCTGCCGGCCATATAATTGTGGCATCACAGGAATAACCAAAATATAAACTCCTACTAAACCTGTAAAAAGCTGCCTGAATAACTGTCTGTGGGAAATCTGTGCATTATCTGCATACATTAGCAGTTGCCCCCTTTCTTCTCCTCTCCATGACTTTCTTTTGTCCGAAGTTTTACTTTCTGATTCTCACTTGCATAAATGGGTCTCCTGGTAAGAAACCGCATGGGAAGCCGGATAATACTATCTCTTTCCCCACAATACCCTGCATGGTTTTTAGCTGCAAAAGGAGAAAGATATGGAATTCCAAAGCTTTTAAGCCCTGCCAGATGACTTACAGTCAGATACAGTCCAAGTAAAATACCAAATACGCCCAGTGTTCCTCCCAAAATGATAAATCCAAATTTCAGCAGCCGAAAAGGGGCAGAAAATCCTTCACTGGGAATAGCCAGGGAGCAAAGAGCTGTCACAGCTACTACTACCACCACGATTGGACTGACTAGATTCGCTTCTACTGCTGCCTGACCTACAATCAATCCTCCCACAATTCCAATGGTACCTCCCAAAGGCCCCGGCATCCTGATACCTGCTTCACGAATGGTTTCAAAGGCAATCTCCATAAACAAAATTTCCAACATTCCAGGAAAAGGAACTCCTTGCCTGGCCTCAGAAAAGGACAAAATCAGATTTGTAGGTAAAACCTGTGTATGAAAATTGGTCACTGCCAGGTATGTCCCAGAAAAAAGCAAGGTTATCAGAACTGCACAATAACGAATGATTCTCTGCAAAGATACAATTTCAAATCGATTATAGGAATCTTCACTAACTTGAAGAAAATCATTAAACACTGCTGGCAATAAAATTCCCATAGGTGAATGATCACATAATAGTACAATTCTGCCATTTAAAATTTCTGCCGCACATTTATCCGGACGCTCTGTGGTTTGAAATTGAGGAAATGGTGACAGCCAGCTACTCTCTGTAAGCTGTTCTATCACTCCGGAATCCAGAACCCCATCTATGACAAAGGAATCCAGTCTTTTTTCCAAATCCTCCAAAAGTTCTGGACGCACTAAGTCTTCCATATATAAAATTTGTACCAAAGTCTGACTCCTCTTTCCAATAGTTTTCTGTTTTACCTTTAATCTAGTATCTCTTATCCGTTTCCGTACCAAAGCAGAATTTGTCTTCACAGCATCCGTAAACCCTTCTTTTGAGCCTCGCAGCACTTTTTCCCTGGTAGCCTCTGAAACACTTAGATTCGGATAACCTTTGCTGGATACCTTAATGGCTCTGGCATATCCATCCAAAAAAAATAATGCATTACCTGCCAGCATAGAGGCAAAAGCCTGATCCATGGAATCCATAGGCTGCACATCTGAAATTCCCATTCCATTCTCCCGCACAAATTCCAGAATTTCCTCTGCCGGCATTTCCCACATATGATTTACTAATTTACCGATTACGGAGTCTTCAAGAACCATATTACTTACTGCAACCTCTATATAAACCACCAGACATCGGATTTTCTTCTCTTCTCCTAAAATCATAGGTCGGATAATAAAATCATCACAATTTTCCAGACGTTTCCTGATATATGCTTCATTCTCCTCTATATGAGGTGAAATATCACTATTCATTTTATTTTCTCTCCTTTTCGCCAATAGACTAGAAAAAAAGAGAGGCATTACCTCTCTTTGCCTCTCTTTTAGTATTTCTTATAATTCTTATTCTATTCTTGATTTAAACTGCGAATAATGGCTTTTTGCTGATTATCAATGTGTATACTGACATATTTTTCAGCCTGCTGCTGATTTCGTTCTCGCAAAGCCTGACAGATGGCCTTATGCTCCTCTGCCAGAGTTCTCCTCACAGCAATATCCTTTAAATATTCCATACGGTAACGGTACATCTGTTCTCGCAAATTATTCAAAAGCTGCACCAATCTTTGATTATTGGTAGCCTGGTAAATGGTATCATGAAACTTTACATCCATTTCTGCCAGCTCTGTAAGATTTCCTGATTCAATCAATCTTTGAAAGTCTCGTTCGATAATTTCCAGTTTCTCCAGTTCTTCTCCTGTGATTCGTTTACATGCAAGGGAAATGGCCAAAACTTCCATTCCTTTTCTTACTTCCAAAACATCATTTAAATCCCGTTCTGTAATGGATGCCACCTTTGCCCCTTTTCTTGGCGCCATAACTACCAATCCTTCTAATTCTAACTTGCGGATTGCTTCCCTGATTGGTGTACGGCTCACTCCCAGCTTATCTGCCAAGGCTATTTCCATAAGACGCTCTCCTGGTTTTAGTTCTCCCTTTAAAATAGCTCTTCGTAACGTATTAAAAACGACATCACGCAAGGGTAGATATTCATCCATTTCCATCTCCAGATTCATTATTATTTCCTCCTTCCTCCATTATTAAATACAGTAGTAAGGAATACCGTTCTCGCCAAACGGCTTTCTCTAAGGGCCTCACAGGCATGTTCAGCCAATACTTTGTCATCAAACAATCCGAAAACCGTAGGTCCGCTTCCACTCATCATAGCATTTAAAGCTCCATGCTCTTTCATATGGTTTTTAATTTCCGCAATAATAGGATATTGTGGAATGGTAACGGTCTCTAATACATTTTCCATCAAATCTGCCATTTTATACAGATTATGCCACTGAATGGCATCCAACATTTCATCAATTCTCGGATGGGATTTCAGCTCATTAGCCCGAAGATTTTCATAAACAAACTTTGTAGAAACGCTAATACCCGGCTTTCCAATGAGTACATAACAATCTGGACAAGCTGGCAAAGCACGCAGCTTATCACCAATTCCCTCTGCCAAAGCCGTACCTCTTAACAAACAATATGGAACATCTGCCCCGATTTTTACGCCCCGTTCCATTAAATCCTTCACAGACAGTCCCAACTGGAACAACCTGTTTACACCAATCATTGCTGCTGCTGCATCAGAGCTTCCTCCTGCCATTCCCGCTGCAACAGGAATCATTTTCTGTAAGTCTACGGTAAGTCCTTCTTTTATCTGAAATTCTTCCATTAACATATTTGCTGCTCTGTATACCAAATTATTCTGATTCACTGGAACATAAGGAAGGTTTGTGGTAATCCTGATACCTGGCTCTTCGCTGATTTCCATATCTAGCTGGTCATACATATTAATCGTCTGCATAATCATCCGTAGTTCATGATAACCGTCCTCCCGCCTGCCAAGAACATCCAGACCAAGATTTATCTTTGCCAGCGCTCTTAATCTCATATGGTCTCCTCCCTAAAAATTGTTTTATCTTTGTATACACAGATATGAAAGTAACATGCCTGACGAATTGTTCCGCACTTTGTGCTCTCACAATTCTGCATTTTGTACATTGTATATTGTATTCTATTTAATACATTTTATTCTATATGAAAATCTTTTATTTTTCAACGTCATTTTTTTACAAATTCTACGGCCTCTTCTCTGGCGAGTTGATACTTTTCCTCAATTTTTCTCAAAATATCCTCTTCTGGGATATCCAGTTCCCTTAGAGACTCAACCAGGATAAAAATACTCTGTTCCCTTTCTTCCTGTTTCGCTGATGCTTTCATATCTTCTAAAGCTTTACACATGTTTACTTCATCTCTTTCATTCATAATTTTTTCTAAGAAATGCTTAAACATTTCTTAATCAAGCGACATCCATGCGCATATAAGGATATTTTATGTTTTTTACCAATATCCATATACCATCCATCCAGATTTTGCTTGTCCACTGCAACTAAAATTGCTGTCATTTGTCTATAGGGATCCAATGCATTCTCAGAAACAATCATATTCTTTCCATGATTCTTTACAAATGCTTTTGTCTCCTCCGAAACCTCGTCCATATACGCAAAAATAATCAGGCAAAAATTACTTCCTTTTTTTGTGTTCATATCAATATGGTCAAGCTGCCAATTCAAAGTTTCTTCCATATCATTTCCTTCTGTAACACGAACACAATAAGAAACCGAATCCTTTAATGCGGAAAATTCTTTTTTAAAAAGCCATCCGTCCTCTTGTAATTCAAATTGATGATTTAAAAATTTTTGTTTTACACTATTCATGTCAGACAGTGGAATCCTATGAAGTTCCTGACTGTCATATTTTTTATCCATTTTAACAGCCTCATCATACATTGCATAAGAGTAATTTTTGAAAATTAATATGAGCGCAAGTATGCCAAAGCCTCCTGCGCCTATTGCTATGACTGGATCTAACCATGGGTAATCTCTGTTTTGAAGCGCTACACCAATCAACAAAAATACAAATGCTATTCCTATAGCCGCAAATCCTATCCAAAAACGCTTTTTTCCTTTGGCAACCTCTGCTTCACTTATTTCCTCATTTTTTTCTAAAACTTCATCTTGTTTTTCCATCTTGACCTCCTGTTTATAATGCACAACTAAAACATAATTACTATCCCAGCTCTTCCCAAATGATTATCATAAAAAGATTGTATCTGTCCCCATTCATAGTAATATTCTGCACCTGTTATGATCTTCTTACTGGGAGCACCTAAGCGCATCCTTAAAAATCTATTATTTTCTTTTTGCAGCTTTTCTAAAACCGTATCATTCATTGTTTCATATCGCATAGAATATTTTTTATCTGCCCGAATCAATTCAATCTTTTTTACTTTTCCATGCCTTGCATACACAATAACATAAAATTTCTTATAAAGCCATTTTAACGGTCTCTTAGAAGTCAGTACGGTATAAGAATAATCTGTCTGAGTGATATCAAAATCTGTTTCTTTAAAAAGGGAAATACTTCCTTTGGGAATTATTTTATATTTTCCTATTTTCAGCCGATCTTCCTCCATCTCATCCTTTACCATATTAATGCCTACGATTCCAGAAAAAACAGCAAAACCTTCACACCCCACAACAATAAATAGCTTTCCCCATAGTACGTCCGGAACAATCATATTCCAAATCGCAAAAGGAAGCAAAGCTGCTGCTGCTGCCTGCACCAACATAATGGTTCTCCAAATAGCATTCTTCCTTCTTTTTCCTTCATGGGTTAAGGTTTCCTCGTAGTCAAGGTGGCCAGGGCCTTGGAAGTTTAGAAAAATCTCTTTAAAAAATGACACCAGGACTGCTCCCCAGGAAGATTTCTTCTGTTCCTTCATGCTACTTATTCTCCCTTCCATATGGCTGTTTTTTATACCACTGCTGAAATTCCTTTTCTACAGATTCCGAAGAAAATTTCAATGAACGAAGTTTCCCATTCATATCCTCAAACACCGCACAGTAAGCTTTTCCCCTGTTATAGCTTCCTGTATCCTCTATCTCTACCTTTGAACTTTTCATATGCCTGATATAGGCTCTGTGAACAAGTATAAAGCCGGCTCTGTCACAGGTTAGATACCAGTCTCTTTCCCATTCTGGAAGTTCCTGGTCTGTCCGGTTTTTCCAATACACCCCAAGACTACGCTCCTGTTTCCAAACTTTTATCAAACTAACCAGCGGCAGTACATTCATCATAGATGGTTTTTTCTCTTTTTTTCGTATTTTCCATAATTGATATCCTTCCCTACTGCTATTTTTTTGTAATCACATTATACTTTATCTATCTAATAAAGGAAAGAAATTTCCCAAACTTTTTCCTGAAAAACAAAAAATGCCAGACGATCCCAGTTTTCACATAAAAGATTACTGGAGCCATCCGGCATTGTACATCTTACATTTTTTCTACAAACTCTCTTCCATATTTCTTTAATTCATCTTTTACAATAGAATCATTCCATTGGCGGAAACATACGCCATTTGGAATCGATGGATAAAACCGTCCAGCCGGGCAATAGGTGTCAATTGCTCTTCGGACTTCCCTACGAATCTCCTCCTCCGTAATATTTTCAATATCAATCTTTGGACCATCAATACCACCACACATGGCCAATTTTCCTTTTGTAATTCTCTGTATTTCCACAATATCATTCTGAGCAATCACACCTTGCCAGATATCCACCCCAATCTCCACCATATCTTCCACAATGGGCTGACAGATACAATCTGCATGGTGCATATAAATCATACCACATTCATGAATCACATCCGAAATTTCTTTCTGAAGAGGTTTGATAAGCGCCCGCCATATACGCGGTGGAAGAAACAGATTTTGTTTGCTTCCCCAATCATCGTGATAAAAAATAATATCTGGATGAATCTTCTCTGCAACCAGACGAATATATGCTTTTTTATACTCTGCAATTTCTCTTAATACTCCAGCCATTTCTTCTGGATATTCCATATAATTTATCAGCGCATTTTCCATGCCCATTAGATGATGGCTTCGCTCAAACAGACCTCCTGCACACATAAACCCAACAAATTTTTCTTTCCTGTTCACACTTTGAGCTGCCTGACAGGCTACTGTCCAGTCCAGATTTTCAAGGGATGGCATTTTCACGCAATGTCATCATATCCACACTCCTCCTTATCCTCTCTGATAAAGCTTGTTATAATATTCCAGAGAATAGTGATAGAGTTCATCCCTTGCAATCACTTCCTGAGTCGGATTGCTCATATCAGTCATAATCCATGGCATACAACGTCCTTTTGCCCCAAAGTGTTCTACGAAATCACGTATTTTTTTGCGAATTTCCTGTTCATCATCATGGTCAATATTCAGGAAAAATGCAAAGCTCATCTTATCTCCATAAGTTTCATACAGAAAATCTGGATCGTTAATGACCGCCTGGGGTGTCCACATATCAATACCCATTTCTAACATTTCCGGCACATACTGCACATTTTTTCCACAGGAATGTAATTCAATAAACTTGCCCTGGTCTTTCACAAATTTCAAATAACGTGTTGTTGCCGGCATAAGCTGCTCACGGAACATCTCATTAGAGAAAAATCCACTTCTCTGCGTTCCCCAATCATCATGATATAAAACTCCATCCACACGTCCATAATACTGAAATACATTTTTTGTAGTTTCGATTTTGTAATCCGCCATTTTCTGGAAAAATTCCTCTAAAAGTTCCGGCTCCTCATAAAATGCCATCAAAGATTCATCAAATGGAATCATCTCATGAAGGCGTTCAAAGATTCCTTCTACACACTCATAGATATGAGGGCGATCCGGATCCAGAAGTTTCTGAATCTTCTTACCATCTGCTTCAAAATCTACCAAAGATACATCCGGCCACTCCAGTTCTTCTTTCCAATTGGCAAAATCTGAAATTGTGCGTGTTCCTGGTTTTGTAATCATACCACCTGCTGATTCCACCATAGTCCAGTAAACACCCCACCAATCATAGCCATCCACCTCAGGTACCGGATGTTCTTCTATTGCATCCGGCCAGACAATATTCGACTCATAAGAATATGCTGGCATCCAGTACGGTTTCTCACCTTTTACACAACGGATATAATTTTCACGCACACTATATGGCCGTCCTGTAATAGGCTCCTTGGGCTGCTGAAACATCCATGGAAAAGTTCCTGGAGCCTGCCATGATTTTGAATAATCTCTTTCTGCTGCCTGTTTCATAAAACGTCCTACGCTCATACTAATACCTCCCTGTTGTTACTTTTTCTCTTTAAACGGATTGTAAACGATAAATATTACTGTTAATGCTGTAAATACCACAACTGCAGCAAGAATAGCACTAAAAATAGTTTCTTTAAAAATTGCATTTAAAACCTTCAGCCAGATAGAACTTGCAAATGCCCCCAGATTCATAAGGGCCATGACAATGGAGGTGCCCATAGCAACTGTACTTGGAGGTGTTCCTATACCAAGCCATGTCATTGCTGTTGGCATAACAATGGAAAATCCAAATCCAACAAGCATCAAACCAATGGTCATCATAATGCCATTGTTCATAAAATATACCAGTGCCACGCCACAAGTACAAAGTGCAAAACCAATGGCAAAACACCAACGCTTCGCATACTGGAAGATTTTTCCGAATACCAGACCAGCAGCACAGCCTGCAACCGTATATAAGGAAAGTGCTGTAGCTGCTGCTGCAGGACCACCTGCATCACGCATGACAAACAATACAGAAACATTCATCATAATAGGATAGTTAATAATATTAAAAAGCAGAAGCATTGCAGAAATCATCCATACAACCTTACCCATTTTTTCCTTTTTCTCAGGCCCTGCTTCTTTTACTGGTTCCTGAACATTGGGTTCTGGAAGGAAAAATGCAAGGACAAGAGCAATCAGACTGAACGCATGTCCCCAAAACGTAATCTGCCAACTAATGCCTGCAAGAGCGCCTCCTAGCATCTGCAGAAAAATACCGCCTGCATTCATGCACAGCGTTCCATAACCCAACATGGCTGCCTGTTTCTGCCCCTTATAAAGTCCAATAATCAATGCATTTCCCAGAGGTGACATAAGGCCAAGTCCAAATCCCAGAACCCCGCGACATACCAGTGTCAGCGCATAATTATCAAAGGTAGCCGGCGCACAGCCTCAGATGAAATACAACAGACTTCCTACGATTGCCAATGTCCGATACTTCACTTTTTTACCCATAATAGAACCAGCAAGCATTGTACCAATTACTACAAATAACGTGGGTAAAGTAGAAATCCAGGATACATCTTTTCCTGCAAAATGCTCTGCCAGAGTTGCCATAGCCTGAGTTACTACTGAAAATCCCATAGATACCAGAGGCAAACTCAATAACGCCATAACACCTAATGTCCCAACTTTTCTTTCCTGTGCCATATAAAAACCTCCTCTTCTGTATAGAACTGATAATTAGATTATATGAGATAAATAATCAGACATCTATGTACTGCAAACACAATTTTCCTCTTATATTTTGTCGAAATTTTGTGCAAAAGCAGAAAATACCCTTTTCATTTTCTGCTTAATCCGTTAAAATGCTATTATATTAGCTATATTTGCATCTGGAGATAATGATATGAAATTGAGTATGTGGATGATTGCCAACCGGCTGACCTATTTTGATTTAGAACTGCATATTAAAGAACACGCGCCCGCAATTTTAAACAGTGCCCGTCTGGCCTATGCTACCAACTGCGTCCATGTTTATCAGGAAAAAGATTATATTGTATGCAATGGCGAAGGCGATATTATTAAACTCTTCCATATGGAACTAACCGAAGCCTTTGAAATTGTTCAGGGTATTTTCGATTTTTACGAAGACTGGATGACTGCTCTTCTGCAAGACCTCCAACAAAAGGATTACCAAGGTGCCATAGACCGCGCATGGCTTGTCTTTAAAAATCCAATGATTCTGTTTGACGGAAATACAAAAGTATTGGGAATCACACAACAATATCCTGCTGATTCTATGGATCAAGAATGGGAATATCTGTGTACTTACGGATATTCCTCCTTAAACGCAATCCAGCAGATGCGCTACCAGCATAGTAATATCGACTTTACCCGGCATGGGGTTCAGGCATTTTCCTTTGAAAAGGACACTTTACTGAAATATTCTGGCTATACCTTCTGTCTATATTACAAAGATATTCTCTGCGGACGCCTAAATTTGCTATTAAAAGACCGTGAAATTAATACTGGCGATTTGCAGCTTATTACCCAGCTGGCACTTCCTTTAGAGTATAATCTTGGACAGTCTGTTTCTGATAAAAATAAGAACAACCGAAATGTCTTCTACAACCTTCTAACCGGTCATCCTTATGAACAGCATTGCCTGGAAACACAGCTCGCCTATCAGGGATGGTCTTTACAAGAATTATTTTATCTAACATTAATAGAAGTACAAGAGCAAAACAGGCAGCAGGATTTTTCCCAACATCTCCATATGATTGCGCATATGACAGAACAACAGCTTCAAAACTGTGTTATTTTAAACTATAAATCTTATGTCCTGATTCTCTCTAACCAGGATTTGTCAGGTAATTCTGCCGCTATGAATTTTTTTGCTGTTCTTTGCCGTAACAATCCAATTCGTATTGGGTTTTCACTCCCTTGCAAAGGTGTGGAATCTACTGCCTTTTTACTTTCTCAGGCCAAAGCAGCTATCCGCTATGGTGCAACTTCTCAAGCATCGGAGCAATACTATCATTTTTACGATTATGCTATGGACTATTTGCTTGACACTCCCCTTGGACATCAGAGTATTCACGCCTGTATGCCTGCAGTTGTCCGGCTCTGGAAACAGGAACGCGCCTCAAAAGATGATTTATTTTCCACACTGAAAATCTACCTGGAAAACGAACGCTCTGTATTGAAAACTGCAGCACAAATGTTTACCCACCGCAACACCATTCTCTACCGCATCAAAAAAATACAGGAAATTCTCTCCTGCGATTTGGACAATTCATATCAGAGAGATTATTGCAGGCTATCCATTCAGATTCTAAACCTGTATGAACGAATCTAAAAAGGGTTGTTGCACTAGTGCAACAACCTCCCTTTCTTACCGCTCCACTTTTTTCATCAAAATCAAAGTATCATATGGCTTCACTCGTTCATTTTCCAGTCCATTTAACTGAACAATGGTATCTATGGTAGTATAAAACTTCTTAGCAATGTCCCACAGAGAATCCTCTGGCTGCACCTGATATCCTACAATCCCAGGCATACTACGAAGTTTCTCCCTATCTAACTCGTGCTCTTCAATCCGCTGAATAATTCCTGTGTCTGTCTGTCTGAATACCACAGCATTTAAATTCATAACAATCTTCACTTCAATTTCATCACTATCTATCATAGTGGTAGATAACTGCTCCAAATCTGTCCTCAGATGATACACACAATTTTCTGTAATATGCTCTGCTTCTATCACATGACTAAATGGAATCATGGTTTCCATAGAATAAAAAGGCATTTCATCATCTCCAATAATATAGAGAATCCTCACCTGCACAATTCCTTCCACTAAAATACCATTGTCTACAATCTGAGTGCTGTCAACCTTTACCGTTCCATCACTGTGACAAATCTGAAGAATTTTTCCCTGGCTATTCTCTACCTTCACTCTGTCATTTACCTTACATTTTGAAAAATTCTTTACTAGCAAACTCTCCAGCTTATAATTTTCTCTGATTGCCCTACAGTCCCGCGCAGGTGTATATACATCTGTTAAAAGTGACAATTCTTCTTCCTCATATAACTTCATTTCCAATTCCAGAACTGCATCCACCCCTAGTATCCGTTCTTCCCCGTCATCGTCCTGTTTTACCTTCAAATCACTTTGGGGCATGGTAATTTCTACATTTGGAGTCATATCTGCCGCACATCCTGGGCACTCCATTTCTTGATAAAACGGTACAGAATGTTCCAGCCATTGAAGGGAATTGGTATCATCATTTCCCCTGTACAAGGCAAAAAGAAACAATTCACCTTTTACTCCAATTTTATCTGTTTCTGCTCGGATATCCAAGCCACGAATTTCTACGGTATTCCACAAAAGCTCATAAATATCTGGCTTATTTGAGCTTAAATCTATATCCTCTTTTACCCGCATAATATCTTTTTTATGTACAGAGGTACACATAACAGAACAATCTTGCTTCTTCTGAGAGATTTCTCCATCTTCTACTCCTATGGGAAGTTCCAGTTGACGTACTTCCTCCACATAGGCAGTAAATGTTACCAGAGCTTTTATATTTAATTTTCTGGAATGAATAAGCTGTACACTTAAATCTTCAATTTCCCATTTTAGCTGTACCTTATCTCCATTTTCCAGCCCCTCTAAATTCATAGACTCCCCAAGCGGAATACTTCCTCTGAGACTATAAATTTTCCGTTCTTCACTGTCACTGACATAAAGCAGAGCTACAATAAGCGCCCCCGAAAGGAATGCTTTCCCCTGAGAAATCTGAATATCCTCAATTTGTATTTCGCCTTTTTTCTGTATCATCCGCCCAATATCTGGCTTTACATCCGGCACATTAAAATCCTCATCAAAGGTAATCTGATTCACTGCTTCGCATTTTCTTTCCAACATTTGCATTTTCTTTGTAATCAGTTCCACACTAAGACCCCTTTTCTTATTCAAATATTACCGGTTCTTCCCGATATTTCATCTTAATGACAAGGCAAGGAAAAGAAGGTTCCCCTGTGAGTTTCTCTCCTTCCTCCGGACCAAGAAGTGTTGTCTCCAAATGAATAGCATTGTCCCAAAGTGACAAATCCTCAATCTGGATACTATATCCCCCTGTTTCCTGTTTTCCATAACCTTTCATCACATATAGAAATCCCTGATCTTGATAAGTCATTTGAAATTCCTTTTCCCGATTCTGTTCCACCAATTCCCGAACCTTATCCGGAAAATCTGCCTCCCTCATAACCGTGTACTCTGGCTTCACACCATCTTTTGCCCTGACTTTTTCTATGCTGCAGCCCCATAGACTACAACACATCACTACTATCAGCAGAATTCCTGCCGCCCACTTTTTCAATATCTCCCTGCCGCCTTCACTTTGCCAGTCTTATCCTAAATGTATGCAGGATTTTACCCAATTATGCCCCTGATTTTACTTGCATCTTCCTTATGGATTCATTATAATGAAGGAACATGTATATGTAAGGAAAGGATGTATAAATTATGATACGTTTTATTATTGTCTGTATCTGTGTCGTAGGATATCTGATTTTGTCCATTCCACTTCTTCTAGTAGAATGGGTTATTGGAAAATTTAACAAAAGGGCCAAAGATATTAGTTCTCTGCGAATTATACAGACTGTTTTTAAATTTATCCTAAAAGTTACAGGTGCAGATATCACCATTATCGGTCATGAAAATGTGCCAAAAGACCAGGCAGTACTCTACATAGGAAATCACAGAAGTTTCTTTGATATTCTTCTCACCTATGTCCTTTGTCCTGACTTGACAGGCTATGTTGCCAAAAAAGAGATGGAACCAATCCCTCTGCTTTCCATCTGGATGCGTTATCTCCACTGCCTTTTCCTAGACAGGAAAAATATTAAAGAAGGTATGAAAACTATCCTAACTGCCATCGAAAAAGTAAAAAGCGGAATTTCTATCTGTATTTTCCCAGAAGGAACCAGAAATAAAGGTACCGATGAATTAGAACTCCTTCCTTTCCACGAAGGCAGTTTTAAAATCGCCACCAAATCAGGATGCCCCATTATTCCAATGGCTATCAGCAATTCCGCTGAAATCTTTGAGAATCATTTTCCAAAGATTAAGCCTTGTAAGGTGGTTGTGGAATACGGAAAACCTATTTATCCGGAGCAGCTTCCAAAAGAGGACAAAAAACGGTTAGGGGAATATACACAGGGAATTATTTTAGAAATATTAAAGAAAAATCAGGAAATGGTGAAATAAAAATTCTATAGAAAAGACGAACAATGAATGAACCTATCCCTCATTGTCCGTCTTTTAATTGCATCAATGCTGTATTTGATTATCTTCTTGAGTTATATTCGCCAGTGTTAAATTTGGAAGAGCTTTCTTATGTAATTCTAGTAAATAATCATCAAAATTAAAACGCACTGTACAAACTCTATCAAAAATCATAGTTGCCTCTCTATCTTCTGTAGAAATGGGCCATTGCGGAATTTCTATATGATTAGGATCTCCTGTCTCTGCAAAATGAATAACCGCATCAAACATCTGCTTTTCCAGTTTGTCTGAAATCTCTGGTATATTCGTTACAGGAACTAGCTCTGTATTATGAAATACAAATGGTATATCCGAACAATGCCATGCTGTCTTTCCATGCTGATAAGGAAATTCCAAAGTAAAAAGATACGAATAGATTTTGCCTCCTGATTTTGCAAACTCTTTTATAAACTTTTTAGTAGGACAACGAAATACTGTATCCAATGTAAGTAAATCAGCTAAATTTTTCTCTGGATAAACCTCCTGAAAAACATCGGATAATTCTTCTCCCCAATCTCCAAATCTAGCACCAATTCTTTTCATTAGTTCTTCTTTTGATATCTCATCTTTAAAAAAAGTCTGTGGTTTCATATAAAACTCTCCAAAAACACTTCCTATCATAAGTGGTATCTTTGTAGCCTCTTTACGAAATCCTACATCTGGTCCTTCTCCTTTATAAAAATCATTAGGCTTTGGTGTACATCCAACATATTCACCTTCTGCTTCTAATTTAGGACTCACTTTATTATAAGCTTGAGCCAACTGAGCATAAGGAATGTATTCTAGTTTCTCCACCTCGTCTTCTGTAAAATTTAATTCTTCCAGTAATGCTGTAATCAAAGGTGTAGAATCTTTATCACTATACTTATATGATTTATCCGGCACACCACTCATAATAATTCCCTTTTGAAACAGTCCATCTGCTTCTTTCATCTGCATTAGACCGCTCACTTTCATACCTCCACCAGATTGTCCAAAAATTGTTACATTCTGAGGATTTCCACCAAATTCTTTTATATTTTCTTTGATCCACTTTAAAGCAGCAATTAGATCTTCCTGCCCTGCATTTGCAGAATCTGCGTATTTTTCACCATATTGAGACAAATCTAAATATCCAAGAATATTAAGCCTGTGATTCACCGTAACGACAACTACATCTCCATACTTACTCATATTCTCTCCATTGTATGCCTTTTGCTCAATAGAACTTCCCATAGAAAATCCACCTCCATGGAACCATACAAGCACTGGCCTCATTGCCGTTTTATCAAGGGATTGCGTCCATATATTTAAATTCTGACAATTTTCATTTTGAATCCAATATCTGTGTGGAACCATCAACTCACCATTTGGAACATCTTCTTGCAACATAGGACTTACATAACCATAAGAAGTGGCTTCCTTAATACCATCCCAACATTCAGGTTCTTCTGGTTTTTGAAATCTCTTAGCTCGAGCATATACAATCCCTTTAAAAATATAGGTTCCTCCACTCTGATATCCTCGAATCTTGCCTTGTCTAGTTTGAATAACTGGCAAATCATCATAATTAAATTGTTTTGTCATCTCTATTTCCATCCCTTTTCCCAATACTAAGTTTACATAGAATACTTATTTGGATTTAATAACC
>ERZ1673739.2067-NODE-2067-length-18373-cov-4.466536_pt1 | contig 18373 bp, 18 predicted proteins | sample MGYA00580210_ERZ1673739 | MGnify/ENA primary metagenome ERZ1673739 (study PRJEB41218, sample SAMN15661749) | gut metagenome | host: Homo sapiens | place: Canada: London | collected 2015-08-20/2019-03-30 | study: EMG produced TPA metagenomics assembly of...
GCGGATTCAGGAACTATATATTATAATGTAGGGCATACGTTCGAGGTTGCCTTGACAGGGCCGGACAGCCAGGAGCTGTTGTCTGCCTTGAGCCTTCAGGACCTGGTGGCCATTTATACGAATGAAGCGGGAGAGCGTATTGTTTCAGGCAGCCCGCAAACACCACTTAAACTTACTTTTTCCATTGTTTCGGGCAAATACCAGTGCAAGTTATCCGGTAAGCAGGTTTATATCGAGGCCTATCACAGTCCTTTCTAAAGGATTTGCAAAAGGTTTCTTTTGCATTAAAAAAGAAACCGTGGATAAGATTCAGCAATTTTTTTTCGATAAGTGGGCCATTGAGGAAAGGAGATACCACCAGCTCCTTTCCATTCTGTTGCCCGGTCTGAAAAACGGCAACCTGGCGTCGGTGGAACAATATCTGGGGGCCAAGCGTATAGAGGCCTATGCCGCCGTCCCTTATGTAGCCGACCGATGGGAACTGGATGACGCCTCCCTCCCTCAAGGAGCGGTAGTGGTGCTTACCTGTGAAGGCGTGCTGTATAGCTGGGAGACCTACCGGCTGGAGAGATATATTTCCGCCGCGATGGCCAACGACCGCATATCGGGTGTCGTTCTGTTTGTGAACGGGCCCGGAGGTATGATTACGCGTGTGGATGTCCTGGAAAAGCTTATACGGCAGTCCCCCAAACCCATAGTGGCCTATATCACGGGCGTATGCGCTTCGGCGCATTTCTGGTTCGTTTCCGCATGCGCACGCAGATTCGTCTCCTCGCCCATGGATGAAATCGGCTCCTGCGGGGTGGTCTACACTTTCCAGAGCTTCAAGGAGTATTACGCGCAAATGGGGATTGAGATCGAGGACATTTACCCCGACAGTGCGGACCTGAAGAACCGCGCCTATCGCGACAAGGAAGAAAAGCAGGATGACACCTTAATTAAAGAGAACCTGTCGTTTTACCACCATCTTTTTGCACAGACCATCGCCCGAAATCTGGGGGTGAAGTATGACGCGCAGGATCCCCTGTTCAGAGGGCAGACTTTCTTTGCCGATACGGCACTGGCCAAGGGGTATATGGATGCCTACGGAAGCCTGGAGGATGCCATCCTGTGGGTATCCGCCCAGAAAACCGTAAAGCGGGCTAACAAGATGATTTAATACTCACTATAAAAGTAAATTTGTTTATGAAAAATTATTTCGCATCATTTATTCCGGCCGTAAAGGCCATTCTGGGTATCGAGGCCTGGAGTAAGGACGCCGACAAGAAAGACGCGTTACTGGAAGAGCAAAAGCAGAAACTTAAGGCATTGAATTTCAATGATACCTTTATCAATGGCTTTTGTGAGGCCCTGAAGGATGGATTCCCGGAGGATTCTTCCCGCAAGGACGGGGATTCGGGCACGAAAGGCAGTGGTCCTGACCCCAATACCTCCAACGCAGTAATACAAGGATTACTGGCTGATATGACTGCCAAGCTGGTTACGGCCCAGGAGGAAATCGCTGTGCTTACCAAAGAGAAAGGGGAACTTTCACAGGAGGTATCCGCCAAACAAACAGAAATCACCGGTTTGCAGACCAAGATCCAGACCCTTTCCGGCCTTGCGGAGCAGGACGGGGGGAAGGGCTCCCAGCATGCACGTCTGGAACCGGACGCTAAAGATATTGTTATGAATTGGGATGACGAAAAACAACTGGGCGGCCTCTCGGGGGAGATGTTCGCAATGGACCGCCCTTATAACCAGCGCCTGCGCGCAGAGATGCTTTACCGCAAGGGGTTGACCGTTCAGGTGCCCACTGCCAGTTCGATCGATTACTCCCGCCTGAAAGAGGACCTGGGAGCCTTCTACCGCACCCCCTGGCAGGAGCGTTTACAGTCTTTCCTGACCCTGCTTCCTTCCATCGAGAGTATCTTCCCGCTGGAATCGGGATACCAGGACCTGGCCGTGCTGACAAACATCTGGTTGGGTGAGTTCTCCCAGGCTGACAATACCGCCAGTGATTTCGACAATGTAACGAAAGGCAATTACGAGTTCGATAATGAAACGCTGCGCATGTCGAGCGTCATGTTCGCGCATAAGTTCAAAGACCTCAAGGCACTTGAAAAATCATGGATCGGTTCTTATAACAAGGAAGGGTCGCAGGTCATCAAATGGTCGTTCATCGAGTACATTCTGGCCGAGACTGCCAAAAAGCTGCACAATGAACGCGAACAGCGACGTATTAACGGCGTTCGTAAAGAACCGGACCTGAACAAGCCCGGACGTGCGATGGAGGCTGCCGACGGGCTGTACGAATTCCTCAACAAGAAGGTGAACGGACACATTGACATCAATAACGGCAAACTGGTTTACCAGGTAAAACCCTTTGAACTGGGTACCCTTTCTCCTGAAAATATCGGTGAGAAGATCTACCTGGGCACCTCCATGATTCCTGCGGTCCTGCGCGACTCGGGTTCCCTGGCCCTGTATATGCCCTCACACATGATCGTGTGGTACCATAAATACAATGAGATGCACTATGGTCAGAACCAGGACTATAAGGCGGGTATCATGTTTGTGAAGGAGTATCCGTCCGTGAAGCTCATACCGGTTCCCAACGCTGACAACCACCACCGCATCTTCTGGACGATGGAGGGTAACATACACCTGTTCGAGCACCAGAGCGGCGAAATGACCCGGTTCAACATCGAGCAGCAGGACTGGACGCTGAAGGTATGGAGTAACTGGAAAGAGTCCGTGTGGGCTTATGCCGTCGGATTCAAATACACTAAAAAGGAAGATATGGACTATACCCGTCAGATGATCTTCTGCAACGAGTACGACCGCCCGGCTTCCTATTTCGTGGAAGCTGACAAGGACGCCCAGCCATCGGCCGGCTCCCATACCTCGATTGTGACGGCCGGCAATACGAACCTTTTGGCAATTACCGACATTGAGAATGCCGGGGTCGGAAGTGTCATTACCCTGAAATGCGGAAGCGTGAACAAGGGGGTAAAGATTGACAAGAGCGGTAAATTCGACCTGATCTCCGCGGCCTGGGAACCCAAGAAAGGCGATATGATCCGCCTGATGAAACGCCAGGACGGGAAATTCATCGAACTGGGCCGTGAGACGGGAGCTACGGGAGCCCTGCAATTCCCGGATGATGAAGCAACCCCATCGCTTCAGGGAGGTGACGTCTTCGTAACGGGAGCCAACACAACTCCTACCGCAATAACGAATTTTACTGACGCTGTTCCCGGCAAGACCTATACCATTCATGGAAATGGGGATAAGAATGCCAGCACGATTGCTGCGGGAGGCAACTTTGTGCTTACCTCAGAGATGACCCTTGGTACGGGGAAATTCATCAGGCTGGTAAAAGCTGATGACGGAAAATTCTATGAAGTGGCCCGCGGCTGATAATTTATCACCAGGGGGGGGGAGATCCCCCCTGGTTTTTCATCACTTAAAAATCGAGATATATGAATAATTACGTTAAGACTTCCGTTCCCAGACCGGTGGGCAATCCCGGAAACGGTATCAACCCCAAAGACGTGCTCACCCTGATCGACATCGACGATCTGGTCTATTTCCCTCCCCGTGACGGTGCCGGAGTGGTGCTGGAGGGTGACATCGTGGTAAAGCCGTCGGCTTACTCCACGGACTTGTATTTAACTCCCGGTACTGTGGAGCTGAGCTCCAACGGTGAAGGGGAAACCGACGCCAAGGGTTTCACCCCTTCGGTTAAGGGAAAACATCCGGGTAACAAACAGGAGGTTCGTGAGTTCAAGACCAACTGGCTGGGACGCCACTGCATAGCTATCCTGCAATACTGCAACGGGCAGGATCCGGATATCTTGGGTTCCCCTTGCAACCCTTTGGAAATGTCGGTCAATTATACCGGAAATAAAGATGGCAACGCCTCGGAGTTCACCTTCACGCAGATAAGTAAAGGAGACGATATCGGTATCTATAAAGGCACCATCCCACACGAAGAGCCGGTGGCGACTGTTCCCGCATCGGCTACGGAAATTCCCTTTAAAGGCCGCGGGCAGTACCAGCTAAGCGCCGGGGCGGCCAAGATCGCTACCATCACAGGGGCCAAACACGGCGACCTGTTCACCCTGCTCGGGGTGGTGTCCGGCGTAGCTCCTACAATCGAAAAGGCAGGACAGACGGTCTTCATGCTGAAAAACGGAAAGACGTTCACCGCTTCACCGGGCAGCCAGATTACTTTCAAGGCCTTCGATACCGGCGGGGGAGCCATCCAGTGTGTGGAACAGTCGAGATTCGAGGTTTAATGCCCTTAGGATTGTATGATGGTCTGATATCAAGACCATTCCACTTTCAGGCAATTGCCTTGTTTTCCCTTTACGGGGCAAGGCAATTGCCTTTTTTCAGTCCTTTGTACCGCAGCCGGTATCGGGTATCTTTACGGCGTATCATTTAAAATTCAATTCAATGAAAGAGCAAATTATTTCCTATTTAGAAGGACCGCGTGATTACTCCCAAGGGGTAGCCCTGTATGAGCAGTTCGGTCCCAACCGTATGCTGAAGGCCAAGTTCCGGCAGCTCGGGGAGTGTGAGATGACAAGGGGAACCCTTATCGAGGAGCTGCGCAAGCTTTCCGGCATGAGCGAGGCGGAATTTGCCGGCATGCACAGGAAGGCGCACCATATTCCGTCGAAGGCGGAACAGCCTGTCAGCCCTGCCCCTGTCAGGATGTATGCGGACGACCTGCTTATCGCCCTTGCCTCACGCCTGGGGGTAACGGTGGAAAAACTGGTAAGCGACGATTTTGTAAAAGAGCGGCTCTCCCAAAGTCCGGATACGGAGCAGGTGCGGGGTCTGAAGGAAGAACTCGAAAACGCACAAAGCAAGTACTCGGAGGCACCGGAAACCGTCCGTAAGGCCATCCGCTTCCGGGAGGAGTTTCCATTCCTGAGACAACCTGACTGTCCGGACGAACTCAAGGTGCTCGTAGCGGACATGTTCTCCGCTTATGACCTCTATCGGGAAAGCCACCGCATGCTGGTCGAGACACCGGATGACGTGGCCACCGGGGAGACTTACCTTTGGGCTAAAACGGCCGTGGAGAACTTCCTGGAGAACCGCCAAATGTGGGAAGAGTTGGAGTATTATAAGAATAACGGAGAAATCCTCGGAAAGGCGCAGGCCATGCGGCAGGCCAGGGAGAAACAGGAAATCTCCTCCCTGACGGACCTGGAACTGTCCAAGCAGCTGGGTAATGCCAAGTCTAACATATCCAAGGGAAAAAACGAACTCGAAAAGGCACCGGATGAAGAAAAGAGGGCCAAGGCCATGGAGAAGACCCTCAAATGGACGGAACGCAAAAATCTGCTGGAGGCTGAAATGGAATCCAGAAAAAAAAACTGATTTTTCATCGCCGGAGGCTGGAAATCAAAAGGGCCTCCTGGCTGAAAATGGGGACCCGTTACCTTCATCCCTGCGACCGCAGTGAAGCGGGCATGCAGGCACGAAAGCTGGATAACGAGATCCTCTCTTGTAATAACCGTTTAATGAATTTATATGAATAATATGGAGCGTTTGCCGGCGGACACCTTTTTCCTGGACCTTGAACTCCGCCAGGAGGTGGAGCGCATGGCCTCCCTGGGATATGCTCCGGACGATATCGCCTCTTATCTGGGGCTGGATGCGGAGATCTTTGTCTTTGACGCCGGAAGGGAAGGGACCACCGTGTATTCCCTTATGCGCCAGGGAGCATTGAAGGCCGGGGCCGGAGTGGAGCTAAAACTGCAAGAACAGGCACTGTCAGGGGATTTGGATGCCATGGAACTGCTGGAGAAAGTGCGTAGTCGCAGGAGTTTTGAAATAATAGTGAAGCAAATCGATGAAGACGAATTTGGTTAAGCCCTCGAGGGTGGATTTTGAAAAAGCGGATATCGGGCAGATAGGGCGTATCCTCGCCACCGGTGATCTGGACTCGCTTCCCGAGGAGCAGCGGGCGTATTACGACCTGATGGAGATGGTGCGCGGACTGCGTGCCCGTATGAGGTATAACGGGAAGGTGATTACAAAAGCCGGGATCATCCGGCTGCTCAAGTCTGAGGTATACGGGCTTTCCGACTGGATGGCACGGCAGGTATACGCCGACTCCGTCAATTTCTTCTACAGCCAGGAAAACATACGCCCGCAGGCTTTTGCCAACCTCTATGCCGAAAAGCTGGAGAAGTGGGCCGATTCCATGTTCCTGATGGGCAAGGGGGAGGAAGCCTCCCGGATACTCGAGCGGGCGGCCAGGCTCCGGTTGCGCTTCGCATGTGACGAACAGGAGATACCCCAGGAACTTTTAAACAGGAAACCCGTGGTGATCTATACATGTGACCGGTCCGATATGGGTGTTCCGGATACGGACCGCAAGGAGCTGGAGGCGTTCATCGACTCCATTCCCGAGGTGCCTTCCGTGGTACGTGAGAGGGTAAAGGAGGATGCACGCATAAAGAAGTTTGACCTGAAAAAAAGGATGTTGGAAGATGCGGAAGAGTTCGGAGGGCAGGATGCACAATAACCCCACCGATGATGTGGAGGTTCGTTACTCCCATATCATCAAGGTCATCACCGACTGGATAGACACCACCAACCTGGTTGTCGTCGGCGGGCGCGGCCTGGCCAAGAGTACCGTCATACAAGCGCGCCGGTCGGCCGATTGCGTGTATGACATGCCCGGTGCGCCGTTGGCTTTCGTGGGGAATACATATACCAACTTAAGGGATAATATCATGCCGGCCGTCAAGACCGGCTGGGAACTGATGGGACTCTATGAAGGCGTGCACTATGTATCGTCCTGCCGGCCACCGGAATCCTGGCGCAGGCGTTGCAGCGTGATCGTCGACAATTACAAGAACACGGTCTCTTTCTTCAACGGATGCATTATCTTTCTGGGATCCCTGGACCACCCCTCCCTTCTGGCGGGCAAATCGGTCGTTCATTTGTTCTTCGACGAATCCAAATACGCCCCCGACAATAAAGTCAACCGGGCCATGCCCGTATTGCGCGGGGATGCCATACGTTACGGATGCAGCCACTATTTTCTGGGGGTGACCATTACCACCGACATGCCCGACGTGCTGGAGGGTGAGTATGACTGGTACTTCCGTTACGTCTGTCTGGTCGATCCTCAGCGCATCCTGCGTATCGCCCAGGCGGCTGCGGAGCTGAACAGCCTGCGCATCCGCCTGGTAAAAGCGGGAAGGACACGGACGGACTGCGGGGCTCTTAAGAAGAAAATCGCCTGGTACGAGGCGGGGCTGCTGAAGATGCGCAAGGGGCAGACATACTTCATCAACGCCTCGAGTTTTACCAACATCGACATCCTTACGCCTGAGTACGTCCGTCGCCTTCTCGACGGAGCGCTCGAACTCCACGACTTCCTTAAGTCTGTAGTGGGGATGCGTCCGGGGCTTCGCCGTGACACGCGCTTCTATATCGCTTTCGGGGAAAGGCACAAGTATACCGACGGGACACGGTACGGAGAACCTGCGCAAAGCTGCCTGGACCTGCGTTTCCTCAGGAGCGGCGAGCCCATCGACGGCGGCGTGGACTTCGGTAACCAGCTGTCCCTGATAGTAGGACAGCAGGACGGACCGCTGTACCGCCTTCACAAGAACTTTTACGAGCTTCCTCCCGGATGGTTCAGGCAGCTGGCCGACCAGTTCCTGGCATTCTTCCTTAACCATGAGGAGAAGGAACTGAACCTGTATTACGACCGGGCGGGCAATAACTTCGAGAAGCAGAAAGAGGACTATGCCCGCAAGCTCAAGCAGGCCATCGAGATAGACGGTGACGGTAACCGCACGGGATGGGCCGTCAACCTGATGAGCCGCAAACAGTCCAATATCCGCCAGGATGAAGAGTACGATTTCATGCAGGAGCTGATGACAGGCGACAACGATGCCCTCCCCACTTTGCTTGTTGACGCGGTGAACTGTCGCGAGACCATCTCCAGTATCGAGAAGGCACCGGCGGGTATCCGTTACAAGGGACAGCAGAAGATCATCTACAAGGTCAAGAAGTCCGAGAAGCTGGAGCCCAAGAAACTGCCCATGCTCTCCACGAACTTCTCCGACGCCTTCAAGTACCTGATGATGCGGGGGGCCTGGAGGCGTGCCATCAGGGGCAAGTCCGGCCGCAGCAGGTCCGGTCCCTACATGCCCGGACTCGATGACCTGACGGGGGGATAAGAAAGGCAATTGCCTTGTTTTGCCTGACCGCTTCCGGAAATACCGGAAGCGGTTTTTTGTTCCCACCCCTTCTGCCTGCCTGCTTTTAATGTAATCATATTTCACCATTTGCCCCTCAGGCAATTGCCTTTCGGCTTCTGAGCGGCGCGGTCTTCGGCAGGTGTTCTTTGCAAGTGTTTGCGCATGTAAAAACAGTTAATTGTTTTATTACAAGTAAATTAACGAAAGAAAGACCAAAATTTTATGTCCAAAAACGATGTTTTTAACACGTTTTAAATGAATTTCGTGCAAAAATCAAGGCAAAACGAAAAAAAAACTCATTTTGTGGATGGAATTTAGCTTTTTCCTCTTAAAAATGGCCTTTTCCCAGCCTCTTTTTTACTGTGTGATATAACCGTTGTTGCCTCTTAGGATGTGTCAATTTATTATTTTAAAGAATACCTGTTGCATTTTTTCCACATCTATTCAAACCTGTATTTTCGCTCCTGTCCGGCTAATATCCGATACCGACCTGCATGATGTCGGCTTTGTCCTTTATCCTGTACCCTGAAAGGAGCAAATTTGCTTTAAAAAACAAAAGGATGAAAGGATTGACAGAACTGATTGTGGCGGGCTGTATTTTATTCGGCCTGCTTCTTACGCCGCTGGTTTTCTCCATACTGGATTTTATAAGCGGAGTGCGCAAGGCCCGGCAGCGCGGTGAAAGGATCACCTCGGACCGGTATCGCAGAAGCGTAAAGAAAGTGGCCGGTTATTATAACCTGCTGCTGGCATTGGTGGTTGTGGACTGTATGCACATGGGTTGCAGCTGGTTTCTCAACAGTTATTACGATTACCATATTCCTACGTTCCCGTTCGTTACCCTGGCGGGGGCGTTCTTTGTAGCCGCCATCGAGATCAAGAGCATACGGGAAAAGGCGGAGGATAAGGTCAAGAAGGAGCTCACCGACGTGGCCCTGCTTGCCGTGGAAATCGCCAAATACAAAGACACGCCCGCGGAAGCTGCCAAGGCGATTGCGGACTATTTTAACGGAACCTCAAAAAAGGAGTGATATGAAACATGTTTTATACGCCCTGCTCCTGTGCATCCTTTTCCAGGGGTGTGGCAGCTCCAAGTCGGTCCGGGAGAAAACGGACAGACGGATAATGTCCGACAGCCTGGTGGAAATCAAGGGTAACTTCGAGCGGCGGGAAGGCGAAATACGGACCGATTCGGCAGGGTACATCCGGCAAGCCCGGCAGGACCGGATCGTGGTTATGTTCGACACCGGAAAACCGGTATCCTCACAAACCGGATTGCCCCCCGTCAAACAGATCTCTTTTACCGGGACCGCGCTTCATGAGGAATTGGGGTCCACCGCGGCGGTTTACTCCTTCCAAAGCAGGCGGGCGGATTCCTCCTTGCTGCTACGCACACACCGGGAAGAGGAAAACAGGAAAGAGCTCCGGACCGATCGGAAGACAGCACCCGGGCCACTGCTCCGGAGAATCGCTTTACCGGCCGGCCTGATCGTGGGTGCTTACCTCCTGCTGCGTATGCTATGTAAACGTTTGCCTGAAATCAAAGCGCTATGGAAAAGGATATTCAAAGGATAAACGTTTATACGGCCATCGAGCAGATGAAACGCCTTTCCCAAGAAGGGGAAACATTTTCCCTCTCTTTCCGCAAATATGACCGCCAGCGACACAGCGGCGGGGATACGGTAAGGCTCAACCACGTCCGGCTTCGCCCGAAGGCTTCGGATGAAGAGATTGAGAATGCCTCTTATAAACTCTTTCTGGTGGATACCGATACGGGCAGGGCCATCAATTGCTGGCAGATTCTTGTGACCAGTTTTAACGGAATTAAAACTTATGTGTAGATTATGGAAATCAGAAGAACCGGAAATACCGGATTTATAGATACCGGGGAGGGGCAGCTTATCTCCTTCGCCATGGGAAAGGGATGGTCTCCTTCTTCCATCAGCTTCAGCCGCCCGGAGAGCTGGCAGACCCGCAAGATACGGGTCGCGGGTGTGAATATCGTGCCCATGGGTGCCAATAACGACCTGCCCGGCGACGTACAACGCCTGCTGGATAACTTTTACGGGGGTGAGGGTATCATGGGTAAAATACAGGGATTGCAGTGGGGAGAGGGCCCCCGCTTCTTTGAGGAGGCCATCGACTCCGAAAACAACCGCTTTTACCGCAAATGGATACTCGATGACGTCATACAGGCGGATTTGGAGAGCTGGGATTACCGTGACTATATGCTCCGCTGTCTGGTGGACCTGGTGCACATGCAAGGGTTCTGGGTAAAGTTCATCCGTAACCGGGGACCGCGTATCGGAGAGGATGGAAGGATAATCAGGCTGGAACATGTCCCTTACAGGAAATGCCGCTTCGAATATCCCGATGACAGACACGATTTGCCACAGAACGTATATGTGGGCGACTGGCCCTTCCCCGATCCCGACAGGTTGGCCAAATATCCCGTTTTCAATCCGGCAGACCCGTTCCGGCATCCGGTATCGGTCGGCTATTTCAATATATACTCCTTTTGCAGGGACTTTGTCAGCACGCCCCGGTTCCTGGGGGCTTTCCCGTGGCTGGAACTGGCGGGTACCATCGCCCCCTTGCTGGCAGCCTATAATGCCAACGCGTCGGCACTGAGCCTGCATATAGAGAGCCCGCAGGCCTATTGGGACGCGGCAGAGGACAGGATCAGGGAAATATGCAAGCGTAAGGGGGTGCCTTATTCGGCCAGAATGCTCGAGGAATTCAAGGATGAAGCCATGGAGAAGTTCGCTTCAGGAGTGACCGGCAGGGAGAATGTGGGCAAATACATGCACACGACCAGGTTCTGGGATGCGGACGCCAATGACTTCCAAGGCTGGACGATAACCCCCATCGACAAGAAAATAAGGGATTATATCGAAAGCCAGATCAAGATCGCCAACAAGGCCGATGCCGCGGCCACATCCGGGTTCGGACTGGATCCGGTGCTCTCAAACCTGATCATGGATAACAAGCTGTCCTCAGGGTCGGAAAAACTGTACTCCATCAAGGTGTACAATGCCAGTGAGACGGCCATACCGGACATGATCCTGTGCAAACCGTTGATGCACTACATACGGGCCAATTATCCGGGAAGCAGAACACAGGTGGGGCTTTACCGGAGCGTAGTGGAATCCGAGCAGAGTATATCACCCGCGAATAGGATGAAAGAAAATATATAAAAATAAAATAATGAGGCAAACCGAGCCTAAATCGGCAATTGCTCTTTGACATGTTGAATTTACCGTTTTTATGCCCATACAAGGAAAAAACAAATGTTTCACCGACATTTTTGTCGGTGAAACATTTGTTATATACAGGAAAATGTCTATTTTTGCACAAAAATGTCGTTGAATCATGTATATAGAAAAAAGAAATACAATTATAAATACTCCTGATGTTTCATTAAGAGAGTTACTTATGAGATTTATTCAGGAGAATGAGATAATAGAGTCGTCTATAGCCGAAGAAATAGGTGTTCATAAAGAAACATTATCTAAATTTTTAGAAGGAAGTACAGAATTGAAGTTTATGCCTGCTATTCGTTTAATGAAATTATTAAACTTAACCGAAAACCAGCTTATTTCCTCATATTGCAAAGATATAGATATGGGTGGTTCGTCTTCATTGGATAAATTTGAGAAGTTATCGTATATTATGCGGAATTTTGACGTTCCAACGCTAAAAAAAATAGGAATAATTAAAAGTAGGGCTAAGATCGATGAATATGAACAGCAAATTTGCAGTTTTTTTGGATTCTCTTCCATTTATGAATATGATGACACATCATTAATGCCAGCTCTATTCAGTAAATCCCAAAAGAGAATTGCACAAGAAAAAGAGGCCAAAATGGTTACTTTTTGGCTGAAATGCGCCATAAGTTCATTTTCTAAATTAGAAAATCCAAACGAATACGACAAAGAAGTATTATTTCAACTTTTAAAGCGGGCATCTGAATTTACACAAGATGAAGTCAATGGGTATAAAAGGTTTGTAATAGTACTATTCAAATTAGGTGTAACAGTACTGACACAGCCCTATATAACGGGAACCAAATCTTTTGGTGTTACAATGATATTAAAAGGAAAGCCATGTATTGTGATTACTGATATGAATAAAAAATATCATAAACTTTGGCTCAGTTTATTACATGAATTATACCATGTAATAAATGACTTCGAAATGCTTGAAAGTATGGAGTATCATCTTTCTAACCCTGAAACACCTGATTTATTCTTAAACGAAAATAGGGCAAATCAGTTTGCATTAAATGTTTTGATAAATCCTTCTGTACAAAGTCAAGTTCAGAGGAAAATAGCCTTCCCTTATAAAATAAGCCTTTTAGCAAAAGAATTAAACGTCTCAACATCAATAATATATGGTGTATATTTGGAGTCACTCCAAGATCCTGTTTCGAAAAGACAAGAATTTGCCAAATACGGCAATAATCTAATATCTTCTGACACTGCAACACGAAATATATTATTTGATGCAGTGGGGAAAAGGTCATTAAAAGATGCTATTGAGAAAATAAAAACTGAATTCTTTAAAGAAATAATCTAAGTAAAGTTAATATTATGGAATTATCAAAGAAAAAGTTGGAAGACTTAATTAGTGCTGCTGATAAAATTATCGAAGCCAACAGTCAGATACAAGAAGATTTATTTGGGCAAGTGAAAAATCCCAATGCAATTAGCGAAATATTAGATATTCCTCTACAAGACCCCCAGAAATCATATAAACTTTATTATCAAAACATTCAGAAATTCCTTACTGAAGTCTTACCCAAAAATAATGATGTTAGTAAAGTCATAAGAGAATTAGTTTGTATTTTGCTTGCCCATAAAGAATTATCAAATTTAACATATGGAACACGTGGTTCTGATTCTCGTATGGCTACAACCGAAGATATGGAAAACCTGATAGACGTTTTCTCAGAATGGGCTGAAACACCTACTGATTTTTTTAAACTCATTACTATCCTTCTGAAAAAAAATAAAGATTTAGGGTATATTCCCCAAGAACGTGATATACAAGACTACTTAAAATAATATTATTAAATCCATGCAAGGCGGTAAGTTCGATAAATTACCGCCTTTTTTGTGCCCGGGCGGATAAGTTCAGGCACTTTTTGTTTAATGTAACATTATAAATATGAAACTGATATTTGATAAAGATTCAAACGGCACGCAGGAACTGGTCGACGCCTTGGGCCTGATCGATGTCCGCACGGACTTCTCCAAATGGAAGCCGTACATACCTTTAAGCATACGTCGCCTGACCGCCATCATAGGGCAGGAGGTTTATGACAAGGTTCTCGACTTCTACCAATCGGCAAGCGTCGATCCGGATGGCAAGCTCACCCGCCTGTTGGGAATGGTGCAGCAGTCCGTAGCGCTGTTTACCTGGCTGAAAATCATCCCCACACTGGATGCGCAGCATGGGAACACAGGCAGGCAGAAGCGCCTGGGGGAGCACGAAAAGGGGCTGACAGCCTTACAGGAGTACAAGGATGAAGCCAACATCCTGAGTCAGGCCTACGAGTCGGTAGATGCCCTGATAGCATATCTGGAGCAGGAAAAGTTCGATTTCTGGATACAAAGCCCCAAAAGGAAGGCTGTATCGGAATTGCTCCTGAGTAGCAAGGAGGCATTTGATTTTTACTATGTAACCGGCAGCCACCGGCTGTTTCTGACCCTGGCACCCATCATCCGGGAGGTGCAACAGAGGCATATCATCCCGATAATCACGTATGGCCGTTATGAAAAGCTGGTAGCGGGCCAGCAGGTGGCAGAGGGGTTCCGAGACGCCGTCTGCCGGCCGCTGGCCCTGCTGTCCATGAGCAAGGCCGTGGAACGCTTGCCCGTGGAGGTCCTGCCCGACGGTGTGGTGCAGGTGCAGCTTGCAGGAAGCGTCCGTGAAAAACTCAGGGCGGAAGCCGAAGCGCGCAAGACAGTGGCAAAAAGCCTGGAACAAGATGGCATGCGGGATCTTGCCGCGCTGGAGAACCTGGTCGCGGCGCTCGACGCCGCACCGGACGAACCGGATCTGTATGTACCCTCGATCACCCTTCAATCAAAAGGCATAACATTCTGACTATGAAAGAAATTACATACAACAATCAAAAGAAAGAGATTCCGGACTCCCTGGAGGAATTATCACCCAAGGAGTATTACCGTTACCTGGAGTTGGTATTAATGATGAATGCAGGGGAGATTTCTCCTTTCCAGATGCGCTGCAAGCTGCTTTCCTGCCTTCTGGGGATGAAGCACAGCCTTCTTCTGTGCCGGGGAGAAATACAGGAAGAGCTTTTGGCGCAACTCCCCGCCCTGGACGGGTTCTTCGATATCACCTCGCAGGACGGGATGACGGTTTACGACGCCCGCCTGAAAACTGGCCGGAACCTGCTGCCCGCCTATAAGGAGTGGAAAGGCCCGGGGGATATGCTCTCGGGGATTACTTTCGGACAGTTTATCGAGTGCATGGGTGTGATGGCGGAAATGGAGCGCGCCCGGGAGCAGGGAAATGAAGAGGGTATAGGGGAACTGATATTTTCCATAGGCAGACTGCTTTATAAGAAACAGGGCCCTCAGGAAACCGGCACTCCTCCTTTCCCGGTCTGCTTCCACGCATACATCTTCTTTCTCGCGGTCTGGGAGCTGATTTACAGTGTCCCCATTTCAACCAACGGGAAGGACATCGACTTCTCGATCCTGTTCGAGAAATCCGGGCGGGGGAATGCAGGGGACAATACCGGCTGGGTGGGAATCTCGTACGACGTGGCCGCATCGGGTGTTTTCGGTGATTTCAGACAGGTAAACGACACCCCTTTCTGGGATGTGATGCTATACATTTATAAATGCAGGTTTGAAATGTTACATAACAATAAGAAGCAATGAAGTATTTTACAATCAAGGAATTAAGCCACAGCGATACGGCCGTGGCACGCGGGATTGACAATACCCCTACGGGGGAGGTGGTTCACAACCTGACAGAGCTGGTGGAAAACGTCCTCGACCCGCTCCGTGAAAAGTACGGGAAGCCCATCCGGGTAAGTTCCGGTTACCGGAGCGCTGTGCTGAACAGAAGCGTGAACGGGGCGACCTCCAGCCAGCACCGGATGGGTCAGGCCGCCGATATTACCGTAGGCAGCAAGGAGGGAAACCGCCGGCTTTTCGAGATCATCCGCAAGGAACTGCCTTTCGACCAGCTGATCGACGAGAAGGATTTCTCCTGGGTGCATGTGTCATTCCGCAAAGGTAAAAACAGAAAACAGGTATTAAAACTCTAAAACAGTTTAGCTATGGTAGATTTACAGCAATATGAAGAGTATTGGTCGGGTATAACGGAGAGGATTCCGCAAATAAAGAAGGTGGTGCCTGTCACCTTCGACCCCGACATGGGCGCTTTGGTCCAAGGGCTTAAAGCGGACGAACTACCGGCGCTGCTACTCATCATCCCAAGCGCCAAAGGAAAATCCCCGGATGTGGACAACCTGTTGGAATTAAACCTTTGCGTAGTTTTCCTGATGGACAAGACCGATCCGCAGCGTAAGGGGACTTATCAGGTGTTGAAGGAGTTGCAGCCCGTCATGGAGAAGATGAAAGCGCAGATGATCGATGACAAGGCTGCGGGATGCCACCTGCTCTCCCGTCTGGACCTGTCGAGCTTATCCACCATTCCCGAAGCGGGATTTTATTCGGTCTTTGCCGGATGGAGCCTGGGATTTGAATTCGAAACGCCATGAACGAGGATCTGATAAAGCAAGAGTTTGTCCGGGAGAATATCGAAAGGGATATCCGGGCCATTTTCGAGGCGCAATACCTGATCGCCACCGAAAGGGTGTATACCTCTGCCATCTATCCGACTCAGGTCGGACAGGGGCGGAACCTTGTCCGGGAACAGGGGCACGGACGCCTGGTGCGGGTTACTACCGGCCGGCTGCTCAGCGCCTTACGCAACCCCGTTTACAGCGTCGGATTTTCCGGGCGGGGGGTGGTCGCCACTTCCAACATCCCCCTCTATATCCGCTTCCTGGATATGAAGAAACATGGAAACTGTGGCATCTATAACCGCCAGGTATGGGGAATCCTCTGGGACAATTCGCTCCAGACCATAAAATACGGATATGGCAAGGAGGTCCGCGACCGTATTTATGCCGGATTACAGGAAGCTTTCCAAAGAATGGAAATACGTACGGATTCCTAAAGACACATTGTCCTTTTGTCCGGGAGACGGCCCGCCTATTTTTGTCCTTAAAAATAACGTTATGGGAAAATTACAACCGGATTATATCACCTGGACGCTTTCGGTCAATGCGGACGGGTTGCAGAAGGAGATGCTGAAGGTGCGCAACAACACCAAAGAGCTCAAGGCGGAGAACGTGCGCCTGAAATCCTCCATGGAAAATCTTGCCATGCAGGGAAAACTCCAGAGCAAGGAGTATAAGGAACTGAATGCGCAACTCAAGGCCAACAACCGTACCATCTCGGAAAACGGGGAGAAGCTCCGCCTGCTCGAAAGCCGTCTGAACAACGCCGACAAATCGTATGCCCAGCTCTCAAAACAGGCCAGACAACTTCGCAGGGAGTTGGACAATACGGTAAAGTCGTTACAACCCCAAGAGTACGCCCGTCTGGAGGCGGAACTGGCAAAGACCAAGGAGGCGATGGAGCAGCTAAGGCCCAAAGCCGAGGCGGTGAAAGAGTCATTTTTCAGCCTTACCAGGATGAAATCCGCGGTAGTCGGTTTTTTCGCCGGTATAGGTGCCAGTGCCGGCTCCTTCTTTGCAAACAGTATCTCGGAGGCCAGGTCCTGGATGTCCGAAGGTATCAGACTGGCGGCAAACGCCGACGGTGTCAGGCGCGCTTTTGACAAACTCGATCGCCCGGGGATGCTTTCGGAGCTCAGGAAAGCCACTAAAGATACGGTGAATGACCTGGAGCTCATGCAGGCCGCGGTACGCGCCAAAGACTTTCGTATCCCGCTCGAGGACCTGGGGAAATACTTGCAGTTTGCCCGGTTAAAAGCACAGCAGACCGGACAGAGCGTGGATTATCTGACTGACTCGATCATAACCGGACTGGGTCGTAAATCACTGCTGATACTCGACAACTTAGGCCTGTCGGCCGCGGAGGTCAACGAGGAGATGGCAAAAACGGGGGATCTGATGGCAGCGGTGGCTGCAATCGTGGACAGGCAACTCGCACAAGCGGGGGAGAATTACGTGTCGGCTGCGGACAAGGCCGCTCAAAAAGCCGCGGAGCTGCAAAACAGGCAGATGGAAATCGGAAGGCTCCTGCTTCCCCTGCAAGAAAAATGGAGCGGTCTCTTCCAGTCTCTCAAGCTCGGTTTTTCAGATGTGGCGCTCTGGGTATTGGAACATAAAAAAAGCATCATTACGCTTATCTCCGTGGTTACCGGTTTTATTCTGGTTTATAAAACGGTTATTCTTCTGCAAAAAACATGGAACGGGCTTTTAATGCTGGGCAAGGCGGTCAGCCTGGCCTACGCCTCTGTTGTGGCCATGCAGAGAGGAAACATCCTCAGAAGCGCTGCCGCCATGAAAATGTATAATGCCTCGGTGGCGTCCAACAACATCCTGGTAAAGGCATGCACCGCATCCACTTATCTGTTTGCCGCCGCCAAGGCGGTGCTTACCGGGAATATCAACAAGGCCCGGATTGCCATGCAGGCCTTTTATGCAATCACCAAAATAAGCCCGCTGGCCATAGTGGCCACCGTGGTCGCCGCCCTGACATACAAGCTGGTGTCTTATCGCAGGGAACTTACGGCGACGGAAAAAGCGGAGCGGAGCCTGCACCGGGTGCGGGCGCAGGCCGCCGATGCCGTAGCCACCGAAACCCGGGAACTGAATACCCTCCTGGGAATCGCACGCAACGAGAAAATAAGCAAGGAGCAGCGGATGGAGGCCATAAAAAGGCTCAACGCCTTAAGTGAGGAATACCTTGGCGGCCTGAGGCTGGAAACAATCAACACCAGGGAAGCCACGGCCGCAGTGAAGGACTACACGGACAACCTGTTGTCCATGGCCAGGATACGCTCGGCAAACTCAAGGCTGGAGGAGATCCAGAAAGAAAAAAGGGCACTGGAGGAACAACGTAAGGATATCC
>ERZ1673739.2073-NODE-2073-length-18301-cov-42.983503_pt1 | contig 18301 bp, 17 predicted proteins | sample MGYA00580210_ERZ1673739 | MGnify/ENA primary metagenome ERZ1673739 (study PRJEB41218, sample SAMN15661749) | gut metagenome | host: Homo sapiens | place: Canada: London | collected 2015-08-20/2019-03-30 | study: EMG produced TPA metagenomics assembly of...
CTGGCAGGCGGAGGTGCAGATATTGTAGTGATGGATAATTCGGGACATGCCATTGACCTTGCTGCTATGGGGCTCCTGTATCCATTAGAAGAACTTACTACAGATGAAGAACTTACTGCACAGTATCAGGAAGGACCTCTTAATTCCGGCAAATTCGAAGGCAAATATTATTCAGTACCATGGTATATGGACTGTACAGGCCTTTATTATAATACAGAACGCTTGGATGAGCTGGGAATTGATGTTCCTACAACATGGGAAGAACTTTCGGATGCAGTAGATAAAGCGAAAGAGGCAGGATACGGTGGAATTATTACTTATCAGAGTGCGTATGCGTTCTATTCATTCTTCTATCAGAATGAGTGTCCGGTAATCGATACAAGCGGAGATGTTCCGAAAGTAGTGATTGACAATGAGGAGGGAAAAGAAGCATGGAATTATATCTGTGATTTGATCTCTAAAGGTGGTCTGGTAGAGTCTTTTAAAGAAGCAACCACATGGGACAAAGTATATGAAAGCTTTGCAAATGGAGAAGCAACTTTCCTGCTGGGTGGAGACTGGTGTTCTACTGGAGTGGAAAATATTAATCCGGATATGGATTATGGTATTGCCCCGATGGTGAAAGGGAAAACAGAAGCAACTATACTGGGAGGTTGGACTTGGAATATTAATGTAAATTGCAAAAATCCAGAACTTGCCTATGATCTGATTCAGTATCTGAACTCAGAAAAAGGAGATTCTATTATGAGTGTAGAGGGAAAAGCATCTGCACGCAAGGACTATGATTATGCTAAAGCGCTGGAAGGAAAGGATAAGTTGAAAGTCTTTGCAGAAGAACTTTCATATACAAAGGCAAGACCTGCTGTTATCAATGAAAAATCCATCGATGAACTGATTACTAATGCCATTCTGGAAGTAGACTACGGACAGTCCTCAGCTGAAGATGCGCTGACATCTCTTGCACAGAAGCTTAATGAAAATATTGCATCTAACTATCAGTAAAAATTTCTGGGAAACAAACATGAAATAATAACAGAGGCGCTGGCGTGAAATGGCGGCAGCGCTTCTTCGTTGAGAAGGGAGGAAGATTATGTCCAAAATATGTAGAAAAGAAGGCCTGGAACTGAAAAAAAATCTTCCAGGATATCTTCTGATGGCACCAGCAGTGATTGCGGTACTGGCACTTTCTGTGTATCCTCTTTTCAGAGGTATTTATCTGAGTTTCTTAAATTATAACCTTGTACGCCCAAACGATCCCACGTTTAATACCTTTGCAGGACTGCAGAATTATATTGATATTTTCAAAGATAAAGTGTTCCTACAGTCTATTGGAAATACAGTAAAGTGGACAGTGGTGAATCTTGTGGTACAGCTTGTGGCAGCCATGCTTCTTGCACTTGCACTGAACCAGAAACTGAAAGGAAGATCTGTATACAGAACCCTGATTCTGGTTCCATGGGCAGTTCCCCATGCCATAGCAGCTATGACCTTTACTTTTTTATACAATGCAAATGTAGGTATCATTAATATTCTGGCAGTGAAACTGGGAATGATTACAGAATCTGTATCCTGGCTTGGAAATGTGGGATCAGCGTTCTGGTGTGTAATCTTGACGGCAATCTGGAAGGGAATTCCATTTCAGATGATCTTTATTCTGGCTGCACTGCAGGGAATTTCCGGGGATGTGTATGAGAGTGCAGAAATAGATGGTGCCAGTCGCTGGCAGTGTTTCTGGAGGATCACACTTCCGATTATCAAAGAACCTTTGGCTATTTCCACAATCCTGAACCTGATCGGTATTGTGTCCTGTTTTAACACTATCTGGCTGATGACCAAAGGTGGACCGTTGTACAGCACAGAGATTGTTTATACATATGCATACAGAAGAGCATTTATTGATCATAATTTCGGAACTGCAGCAGCTGCATCCGTGGTATTGTTTGTATTCATGGCTGTTTTTTCCGGAGTTTATTTGAAGATGGTAAGTGAGAAAGAATAGGGAGGAGGAAACTATATGCATGCAAAACAACGAAATGAAGCCATACGGCATGTGGTAGCATATGTATTTACAATAGCTATGGTTTTTCTTGCAGTGACCCCGTTTATCTATGTGGTACTGACTGCCCTGAAAACAAAGGAACAGATCTATGATCCATCGCAGATCATACCGACACATATCACATTTGACAATTTCAGACAGGTGCTGTTTCAGTCGAATTTCGTAAGATATTTTATGAATAGTATTTTTATTACACTGGTCACAACATTGATTTGTATGATATTATCAGTAATGGCAGCATATGGACTTACCAGATATAGAATCGTAGGTGCCGGGAAAATCAAGATGGCGGTTCTTATGACAAGAATGTTTCCGGGAATCCTGTTGTGTATTCCTTACTATATTATTATGAAACAGTTGAATCTGATTGACAGTTATATAGGACTGATTCTGATGTACTGCTCTTTTACCCTGCCTTTTGCCATATGGAATACCTGTGCATTTTTTATTTCCATCCCATGGGAGTTGGAGGAAGCTGCCAGGATTGATGGCTGCAGCAGGTTGAAATCTTTCTTCCATGTGATCATTCATGTGGCTAAGCCGGGATTTTTTGTTACAGCCTTGTTCTGTTTTATGACATCCTGGGATGAATATATGTATGCTTCTATTTTTATTAATACAACTTCAAAGAAAACCATTCAGGTTGGTATGCAGGACTTTGTAGGACAGTATTCTGTAGATTGGGGACTGCTGATGTCAGCGGTGGTGATCAGTCTGATACCAATTCTGATTTTCTTTGCATTGGTGCAGAAGAATCTGGTACAGGGACTTTCGGCCGGTGCAGTGAAAGGATAAATACAGGTCAGATGTAGAAAGAGGAAATTTGCGTATGAGTTTCAAACGTAAAAATCCGGGTAACCAGAGCATAAGAAGGCAGCTCACATTTTATATGGGACTTTTTGTGGTGCTGCCGTTGTGCCTGGCTTTGATGCTTCTGAATTTCTATCTTCAGAAAGTTACCACGGAAAATAAGATTAACAATGAGACAGATTTGCTATCCCAGATCAGGGATAACACAGATCAGATGGTTGAAGTGACCAATTATGCTACAAGCATGTTGATGACAAATAAAAATACACTGAAAAATCTGCGAATTTTAGAGCAAGACGGGGATTCCTACGAGATCTATCAGGCGAAAAGAGAACTTTCTAATGATATTTCGGATGTAGAGAGCTCCGTCTTAAATGCCGTTGGCGGAAAAGTAGTTATACTTACGAAAAAAGGATATATGATCGGTTCTTATACATTAAGTAAGACAGAAACAAATTATGAGAAGGAACAGTGGTATCAGGAGATTTTGGAGAATGGAAGAAAGATAACTTACAGTACAGGCATAGAAACCATGTTCCAGGAAATGACAATACATGACAATATACAGAAATATTTTTATATGGGACGGGAAATTCTAGATTATTCCGGCAAAAATCTGGGAGTCATGCTGATTCGGCTTTCTGAGAAAAAAATCTGGGGAAAACTGGCAGCAAGTATGGTGACAGAGGAAGGCGGTGCCCTTTATATCCTGGACAGAAACAATGATATACTGATGGAGTATAATGAGAAATATCAGAAACAGCTGAAAGAACTGAGAGAACAGGAAACTGTAAAGGAGATTTCTGAGAATGAAATTACGACAGGTAATCTGAAAGATGATTTTTATTATATGGAAGGCGAACTGGAGAATGATTCCAATAAACTGGTCTACCTTGTTCCCCAGGAAATTTTCCTAAAAGAAAACAGAAAGATTCTCCAGAGAATTCTGGAAATGTTACTTTTGGTGATTGGATTCACCGTTTGTACCATGTTATATTTTTCCAGAAGAATCGCCAGACCTTTGGTCGAAGTGGCACAAACTCTGGAAAAAGCTCCCAATGGAATGGCAGTTTTGGAAGAACCTCAAGGCTCTTTTCAGGAGATGAGTAAATTTGTATCCAGCTATAATCAGGCTGGGAAAAAGATAGAAGAGCTTCTGGGTAATGTGGAAAGAGAGAGCAGATTAAAAGAAAAAGCTCATTATGAAATGCTTATGTCGCAGATTTCCCCTCATTTTATCTTTAATACGGTTAATTCCATAAGAATTATGGCTATAAAAGAAGGACAAAATCGGGAAGGCGGAAATGAAAACACAGAGAAAGCACTGGAGGCATTGGGAGATATCCTACATGCAGTTTACAGTAATAAAAATGGTATGACTACTGTGGGGCAGGAGACAGCACTTCTGAAGTCATATGTAGATATCATGCAGATGCGGTTTGGAAGTTCGTTTCAATATTATAATGTAATTCCAACGGAACTGTTCTATCATGAAATCCCTGCATTTACCATGCAGCCGATTGTAGAAAATGCGATTTTGCACGGAGTAAAAGGTGTGACAGCAGGGCAAATCATAGTCTCTGCAATAGAGTATGAGAATGATTTTGTCATATCTGTATTTAATAATGGAAATTCTGCGGATAAAAAGAAGATTGAAGATCTTCTGAAGGGAGAGAAGAACCAGAGAGCTGTAACGGGAATTGGACTTTATAATGTGAATTCCAGATTGAAGCTCTTGTATGGGGAATCCTATGGACTGATTTATAATGAAAAGGTCAGAAATGGTTTTGAAATATGGGTACGTCTTCCAAAAAAAATTACAGAATCAGAAGAAAGGTGATAAAATAGGATAAAAAGACAGTAATTATTATCTGGGTGAAGGGAAGAACATTCTATGAAAAAAGTACTGATCGTAGAGGATGAAATTTTGGCGAGGCTTGGACTACGTCAGCTTGTAGACTGGAAAAAACTGGAACTGGAGCTGTTGCCGGATGCAACAGATGGAGAAGAGGCACTGGAAATGATCCGGAACAGTTGTCCGGATATCATTCTTCTCGATTTGAACATACCCAAAGTTAGCGGGCTTGAAATTCTGGAATTTCTGAAAAAAGAAGAAATGCCAACCAAAGTAATCGTAGTAAGCTGCCAGGAAGAATTCGATGTTGTAAAAAAGGCAATGAAACTTGGTGCGTATGATTATCTACGAAAACTAAATCTGAGTTCCGATGAACTGGAAAATATTCTGGAAAAGTGTCTGGTAGAAACAGAAGAAAGAATTACGGTTCATATGCAGGGAATACGTGAGATCCGTTATGAAGAGATTGTGAGAGACAGCAGAGATATTTTGGCAGGTGCCTGTAATTATCAGACATTAATCTGTATACTGGCGAAAGATACAGAGGAGTTGTCCAGGGTTACGGAAATAATCCATAAATGGGCTGAAACCGAACTCAGGGAAGGTCTGCAGATCCAGAAGGGAAATCAGTATGGATATTTCCTGTTGGAAGAAAAACCAGAAAAATCTGTTTATATGGAATTGAAGAAAAGGGCAGAGCGGAAAACAGACAGAGAACTGTACATGGGAATCTTTGAAGGTTGTATGGAAAAAACTGCGGATATTGTTCGGGCTGCTGCGATGGCTGAACAGATACAACTTTTCAGTTATTATGATAAAGAAGAGAAGCTGGTGTTTTTTCAAAAGAAGATTGAAACAGAAGGTCATAGTCCACGAGGAATGCATGGATATCTGGATTCCCTAAAAGAGAAGATCAGAAGTTTTGACAGAGAAAAAACTGAACAGGAGCTGCATGGAATTTTCGGACTGATCCGACAGGAGTCTTATATCAGTATCAATGTGCTGAGAAGAAATTTTATGGATATTCTGGGGATTTATTCTATGGTTGCACAGTCACTGAATGGTGCGTTGGAAGAAATAGAATTGGACGGAGATAATTGTCATTATCAGAAAATCATGATGATGGAAAGTCTTAGGGAAATAGAGAAATGGTTCCTGAAATTTAATGATATTTTTATGGAAAAATTCTGGATTGCCTACAAATGCAGCAGGTCAGAAATTCTGCAGAAAGTAGTAAAATATATAGAAGTGCATATCATGGAACCAATCCATCTGTCAGATGCAGCTGCTGAAACAGGAGTTTCTTCAGCCTATCTTAGCACCATGTTTAAAAAAGAAATGGGTTATAATTTTATAGAATATGTAAATCTCCGAAAAATAGAATTGGCCAGACAAATGCTTCAGGATGGAAAAATGGTCTATGAAGTCTCAGAACTTCTTGGATTCGAAAACAGCACTTATTTCTCCAGAGTGTTTAAACGCTATACAGACGTGTCACCCGATACTTATCGGAAACAAATGTAAACCAAATACAAGAAAATGAGTTGACAATCCTTCCCGCTTATGATATAAAAAGAAGGTCAAAATCAATCATTAACAGGGAAAGAGGAGAGTCTTATTATGAGTCAGTCATATGCAAAAAGCCCTGCTGCAGAGAGAAAATTTACAACCAGAGAAATGGTACTGGTTGGTATGTTTGCAGCAGTTCTTGCAGTAATATCACAGATTTCACTGCCAATGCCTACCGGTGTACCGATCACCATTCAGGTATTTGGTGTAGCACTTGTAGGAGCAGTACTTGGTTCCAGGCTTGGAACTACAGCAACACTGGTTTACGTTCTGTTAGGAGCTATCGGTCTTCCGATCTTTGCTAACTTCTCAGGCGGAATCAGCAGCATCGTAGGAGTTACAGGAGGATACATCTGGGCATGGCCAATCATGACCTGGCTCTGCGGAATCCGTCCGAAAACAGAGAACAAGACAAAGAATCTTGCAATCTCAATCGTATTCGCACTGATCGGACTTCTGATCGTTGAGACAATCGGTGGTCTGCAGTGGCACTTTGTAGGAGGCTCCATGAGCATCCCGGCAATCGCAGTATACTCCTTAACAGCATTTATTCCAAAGGATATTGTGATCACAGTTCTTGCAGTACTGATCGCAATTCCCATCAGAAAAGGAATCAACAATGCAGGAAACCGCTGATAAAAGTAACAGGTTAAAGAATAGCCTGCCGGAAGACAATCTGGTAAAGCAGGAAAACATAAAGATTCACGGAATCGGACTTGATAAAGCAGGACGGTGTACACACTATCACACACAGCTTGACATAGCTGCATTGCTTTGTGCGAAATGCAGGAAATATTACGCATGCTATTCTTGCCACGATGAACTGGAAGACCATTCATTTGTTGCAACAACACCGGAAGAAGTTTATCCTGTTTTATGCGGAAACTGTGGCAGGAAACTTACACTTCAGGAATACAAAAAAGGCAGTTGCCCTTACTGCCACGCAGGATTTAATCCAAAATGCAGTTTACATGAGAATATTTATTTCTGTTGCACTATGTAACGTGTTTTGAAAAACATTTCCGCAATCTGCACGCCCCACTTTGCAGTATATTTTGCAGAAAGCTTTTTCAAACATAGTCTAATGTAGAGAATACAAAATAACAAAAAATTTTGTATTCTCTTTTTATTTGTCCAAAAATCTGATATACTGATTTAAGTTAGAACAAACTAACTAAACCGAACAAATAACAAGAACTTATTTCTTTTATTTGCATACAAATAAAAACAGGAGGAATAAATTGATGGATATAAATGTATTTTATGGAATTTTGATTCCTTTTCTTGGAACTTCTGCAGGAGCCGCCTGCGTATTTTTCATGAAGAAGAATCTGAATGAGCAGATTCAGAGAGCACTTACCGGTTTTGCAGCAGGAGTTATGGTTGCGGCTTCCATATGGAGCCTGCTGATCCCGGCAATTGAACAGTCTTCCGGACTGGGGAAGCTTTCATTTGTACCGGCAGCAGTGGGATTTTGGATAGGGGTGCTTTTTTTGCTCTTGCTGGATCACATGATTCCGCATCTTCACCAGAACAGTAACAAGGCAGAAGGTCCGAAGAGCAAACTTCAGAGAACTACCATGCTGGTTCTTGCAGTAACTCTGCATAATATTCCGGAGGGAATGGCAGTAGGAGTCGTATACGCAGGCTATTTAACAGGTCACGCCCAGATCACTATAATGGGAGCCATGGCTCTTTCTATCGGGATTGCCATTCAAAACTTTCCCGAGGGAGCCATTATTTCTATGCCCCTGCGTTCTGAGGGAATGGGAAAAACCAAAGCCTTTGCAGGAGGAGTCCTGTCCGGAATCGTAGAACCTGTCGGTGCAGTCCTCACAATCCTGGCTGCCGGCCTCATTGTCCCGGCACTTCCATATCTTTTAAGCTTCGCTGCCGGAGCTATGCTCTATGTAGTGGTAGAAGAGCTTATACCTGAAATGTCTGCCGGAGAACACTCCAACATTGGAACTATTTTCTTTGCGGTAGGATTCTCTCTGATGATGATTCTGGATGTAGCTCTTGGATAAACAGATAATAATACACTATAAATACTCATTACTATAGCAATCCCTGCCAGAGATTTTTTGGGATTGTTATCTGCAGGGAACAGGAATATAATATTTCTGTTAAGCAATATTTATTCAAAAGCAATAACTTAAATGGAGATAAAAAATGGACTACAGGAAATTCGGCGAATGCTATTACATAAGAATGGATCATGATGACGAGATCATCAGTACAATCCTCGAAATATGCAAAAAAGAAAACATCAGATCAGCCACTTTTTCCGGGATCGGAGGATGTAAGGATGCAGAAATCCAGACCTTTATCCCAGAGACAGGCAGCTTCGAAGAACAGCGTATTTCCGGAATGCTTGAGTTGGTATCTTTAAACGGCAACGTGGTCACAGGTGAAAATAATATCTGTTACCATCATACTCATGCAGTATTCTCTTATAAAGATGGTGAACGACATTGCATGGCAGCAGGTCATATGAAATCAATTACTGTACTGTATACTGCAGAAATCGAACTTCGTCCGGTAACAGGCGGAACTATCCACCGCAAATATGATCCTGAAACAGGGACTGGATTCTGGGATTTTAACTAAACTTTAGAAAACGATTTGTTTTGATTGAGCAAGGAATTCTCGTGCAAACCTTCAAACTGATGTAAGATAAGATTACTCAGTTTGGAGGTTTTATTTTTATCAGGTATCAGAGGTAAATGGATGGGTAGAAGATAAAATGCAAAAGGAACAGTTCATTGAGAGTGTACAGAATTTAACACAAGTTCTGTATACTTTTTTTTATAAGAAATGAAACTTTTTGTTCCCTGGCAGGATATATAAGAATGTAAAGGTTAAAAGCTTTTAATTTTTGAAAGTATTAAAAAGAAAGTTGGGTTGATATGACAGATGAAGCAGAGCTTTTGCAGCGTCTCAGGAACAGAGAAAAAAATTCAATAGATGAAGCAATCCAAATTTATACACCGTATTTGAGCACTGTTTTGTATCATATGGCCGGCAATTCACTGCCGAAAGAGGATATTGAACTGTCAGATGGCAAAAATTTCATTGAAGAGAATTTTCACAACAATTATGTATGGGAAACAGTTATGAGCCTTGGCGAACCTGACAGCGAGATTTTTGTAAGACGGTATAAATTTGATGAAAAAATCAAGGACATTTCAAAAGCAATGGGACTTAATATTTCTACAGTTAAGACCAGACTTTCAAGAGGAAAAAGAAAACTCAGAAAAATGTTATCGAATGCGGAGGAAAGATTATGAGAAGAAAAAATTTGCTTAAAGAATTGGGAATACAAAAACAGGCAGATACTTCCTGCAATGCTCTTGATATTGATACAGAGAATATCAGACAGAGAGTTTATGCAAAACTTGACTTCGCAGATACAGAAAGGAAGCAAACGACTATGAGATCAAAAAAGAAAATATTACCTTTGTTGATAGCTGCAACACTTACAATTGGAGCTACTGCTGTGGCGGCAACAGGAAAGATTTCAATGTGGACAGGTTCATCTGCATCACGTGCTGATTATACATCTCTTCCAACGGCAGAACAGGTTACAAAGGATATTGGGTATAGACCGGTATTGATTGATACCTTTGAGAACGGGTACTGCTTCAAGGATGGCAATATTGTAAAAAACAGTTTTAAGGACGACAATGCAAATGTAATTGAGAAGTTTAAATCTGTGTCCTTTGATTATCAGAAGAATGGAGATGTTGTATCGTTTGAACAGCAGAAGTTCAATTCAAAGCTTACACCGGCAGGTGATATTATTGCCACTATAAATGGAACAAATCTGTATTATGTACATTATATAAATAAAGTAGTATCGGATGATTACGAATTGACAGAACAGGATAAAAAAGACCAGGCCAGTGGAAAAGTTGTATTCAGTTACGATGACGGCGCTTCTCAGATTGAAGTCAGTCAGGTTCAAAGCGTTAACTGGAATAAAGATGGCATCCAGTATGATTTGCTGCAAATAGATGGAAAATTATCTGCCGGTGAACTTGCAGATATGGCGAGAGAGGTTATTAATAACAGAAGATAAAGAAAAAAGATGGTGAATTCAGTCCGGTTCACCATCTTTTTGTAACTGTTGTGGAAATACCTGTGAAGGGGTGGCAGCAGCCAAATGGCGGGGTTCTGATCTGTACAGATATAAAATACCGCCAAAGAAACCAAAGATCAATCCTGTATACCCGCCACTGCAAAGGACAACAGTTACCTTTGTAACGAAGGACATACCGCCGATCATGCAGATCAAAAATCCTGCCAGAAGACCGATCGTTGTCCAGCCCATAAGTGAAACAGCCAGAAAAGCTGCGTAAGCATGTGAGTTTTTTACCTGTTTATTAATAGAATTCCATAATGTCTGATACATAATGATTCCTCTTTTCTCTTTCAATTCTTTGATTACTATTATAGAAACAGTTTGTAAAATACACATGCTCGCTAATGAAAAATCTCTGTAAAATTTTCTTTCTCTGTTATATGCAGAGGACGGAGAAAGTACAAGACAGAAAAACAATTACGTATATTATACAAATGAATGCATTTGAAAATGGTTTTATAGCAATCCTCTAAAATAATGCATCTTAATCCAGCCCATCAGAGTGTGAAATCCTGCGTCAGATATCTTTGCCGTGCGTCAGCACGCCTGCAGATATCTTCCTTGTCTTTCGCACTCTGCTGAACTGTCTTAAATGCATTATTTACGAGGATTGCTATAGGTAACAGATAACGATATAAAATGACCGTATGCGTGCGAAGCGGATTGCGAATATCTGCTTGATAATCATACATATTGCATAAAAACACCTATCTATAATTGTAAAATATATATAAATTATCTCTTGATATTTTATAAAAAGAAGAGTAAAACTTTAGATAAATAAAAAAGAGAAATGCATAGAACAGGACAGGTCACAGAAGGAACCGGATTACAGAGAGTTGCAGACAGGTGAGATGCGGCAGATGGTATTTTGTGATATCACCCGGGAGCATTCCGCTGAAATCTATAGTAAGCCGGGACGTGGTCTTCACGTTACAGGAGAAGCTGTTTGGTTTAGACAGTGTTAAGAGATTGTATCTGGTGACAGGTATAATAATACAAAGTGGTACCACGGAATATTCCGCCTTTGCTATTCAATTGGAAATTGGATAGCAGGGGCGTTTTTTATATATAAATATAAAAGAAAGAAGAGGGAAGACATTATGAGTGGAATAGTAATGATGATAATAGCCATTGTAGTGCTGGGTGGAGCATATCTTCTGTATGGCCGTTATCTTCAGAACAAATGGGGCATTGACCCAAAAGCAAAAACACCGGCATATGAGATGGAGGATGGAGTGGATTATGTACCGGCTGATACCAATGTGGTATTTGGGCATCAGTTTGCATCCATAGCAGGCGCAGGTCCTATTAACGGACCGATCCAGGCAGCAATTTTCGGCTGGCTTCCGGTTATGCTCTGGATCCTGATCGGCGGTGTATTTTTCGGAGCAGTTCAGGATTTTGCATCTATGTATGCCTCTGTAAAGAACAAAGGCCGTACAATCGGATATATCATTGAAGCCTATATCGGAAAACTGGGAAAGAAATTATTTCTTTTATTCTGCTGGCTGTTCTGTATTCTGGTTGTTGCAGCATTTGCAGATGTTGTGGCAGGAACTTTTAACGGATTTGTGACAGATAATGCAGGAACCGTTACCAGGGTAGCAGCAAACGGAGCAGTTGCAACAACTTCCATGTTATTTATCATCGAGGCAGTGGGACTGGGATTTTTCCTTAAATATTCCAAGTTTAATAAATGGATCAATACTGCAGTGGCTATTTTATTATTAGTGCTCGCAATTGCGCTGGGACTTAAATTCCCGGTATATGTAAGTCTTGGAACCTGGCATATTATTATCTTTGCATATATTCTGGTAGCCAGTGTTGCCCCTGTATGGGCATTGCTCCAGCCACGTGATTATCTGAACAGTTATCTGCTGATCTTTATGATCGTTGGCGCGGTTATCGGTGTATTTGCAGCCAACCCATCCTGTAATCTTAAGGCATTTACAAGCTTTAATGTGGACGGACAGTATATGTTCCCTATTCTTTTCGTGACAATTGCCTGCGGTGCAGTTTCAGGCTTTCATTCACTGGTATCCTCCGGCACTGCGTCAAAACAGATCAAAAATGAAAAGAACATGCTTCCGGTTTCCTTTGGTGCAATGCTTATGGAAAGTATGCTGGCAATTATTGCACTGATCGCTGTTGCATCCTTTGCAGATGGTGAGGCAGCAGCACAGGGACTTACCACTCAGCCGCAGATATTTGCAGGTGCTATTGCAAACTTCCTTTCTGTAATCGGTTTGCCACATTCACTTGTATTTACACTGATCAATCTGGCTGTATCAGCCTTTGCGCTGACTTCTCTTGACTCAGTAGCCAGAGTAGGACGTCTGTCATTCCAGGAATTTTTCCTTGATTCTGATACAGACGAGGAAAATATGAGCCCGTTCTTAAAAGTAGTAACCAATAAATATTTTGCGACGATCATTACACTGGTACTTGCCTATCTGCTTACAAAGGTAGGATATGCAGAAATCTGGCCGCTGTTTGGTTCTGCCAATCAGCTGTTATCTGTACTTGCCCTTGTAGCCTGCGCAGTATTTTTAAAGAAAACAAAACGCCAGGGCTGTATGCTCTGGATCCCTATGGTATTTATGATGGCAGTTACCTTTACTGCACTGGGTATGACCATCAGCAAGCTTACAAAAGCATTATTTACCACAGGCCTTGATCTTGGAAATACCTTACAGCTTATCTTTGCAGTGTTACTGCTGATCCTTGGTGTGCTGGTAGCAATCCAGGGAGTGAAGAAGCTTTTTGAAAAAAATGATGAAAAACAGACTGCATAATTTATGAAATAAAACTGTTGATATTTTTACATCAAAATAAAAACCTGAAAAAAGACACTTTGGGAAAGTTTTCCGAAGTGTCTTTTTTAATACTCAGCCAATCAATTTCTCATTCACATACTCAAATCCGAGACGTTTCACAGTATCTGCAAATCGTTCTCCTGCGATTCCTTCATTTTTGAAGAGAAGGATTGCTTTCTCTATGACTGCCATTACTTCTTCTTCCTCTGTGAAAATTCTGGTAAGAGCCTGACCGTGTGAGATTCGCTTACCCCAGCGGCCTCCGATATAGATCTTATAACCATTCTGATATTCCGGTACTGCGCCGAAAGGACATTTTCCCTTGCAGCGTCCGCAATGGATACATTCTTCAGGATCAATGTAAAGTTTACCGTCAACTAATTTCGGGACATGGACAGGACAGCTCTTTTCAATCTGACATTTTTTACATCCCCGGCATTTCTCAACATCCGGTTTGGGGATTCTCTGGCCGATAATTCCCATATCATTCAGATTAGGCTTTACACAGTTATTTGGACATCCGCCAACTGCAATCTTGAATTTGTGCGGGAGTACCACATCGTGATAGCCTACATAAAAACGCTCATGGATCTTCTTGCTGAGTGCAAAGGTATCAATCAGACCATACTGGCAGGTTGTTCCCTTGCATGAGACAACAGGACGCACTTTAGCTCCGGTTCCGCCTGTCATCAGGCCATGCTCTCCAAGGAAGGCGATTGTTTTCTCAATATTATTATAAGGAACTCCCTGGATTTCCATACTCAGGCGGGTTGTCATAGTGATCTGACCATTTCCGAACTTGTCTGCTGCATCTGCAATGGCACGGTGTTCATCTGTGGTAATATGTCCATTTCCTGTGATGACCCGAATATTAAAGATGTCATCATATCGTTTGTCCTGAAGGCATCCAAGACCTTTTACCCGCTTGATTTCCTCGGGACTCAGTTTTTTGTTGTCGGATGTTGTTATTTTTTCCTCATTCATGTTTAAGTATCTCCTTTATGTAGCTGTTGCTTTTCTCTGATATATACGGTGTTTCTTTTGTTGATTATAGGCTTCATGAATGATAAAATCAATTTATGAGTTTTTATTATACGATAAGTAACATTTATGGAATAATGCAACTGTGAAACTGAAAAACAGAAACCTTTATAAAAAAGCCTTCAGGGCAGAATTTTTTCTTATTGCACAGAAAAAACTATCTGATATCAATAGAGTGGAAGAGTTCAAGGAGAATATTATGTTAGATCACAGAACAGAAACCTTTATGGCTGTATGCAGTGTTATGAATTACAGGGAGGCGGCAGAGCTGTTACATATTACCCAGCCGGCAGTCACCCAGCATATCCAGTTTCTGGAGAAAGAATACGGCTGCCGCCTTTTTCTTTATGAAAACAGAAAACTGATCAAGACCCCTGCTGCACAGATGCTGGAGGATTACTTGCGTTCCGTTCAGCAGCGTGAAAATTTTCTCAGGGAAAAGATAAAAAACAATGGTCTCCGGGAACTGCGCATCGGTGCAACCAAGACCATTGGTGACTATGTGATCACAGACAGGATTCACGATTTCTTAAATCAGCCGGATACAGCACTGACTCTGATCGTGGATAACACAAAGCATCTTTTGCATTTATTGGAACAGAATACTCTGGATTATGCTATCATAGAAGGATTTTTTGACAAAAACAGATTCGGAAGCCAGCTGTATCGCCGGGAACCTTTTGTGGGGATTTGCCCGAAGGATCATCTCTTTGCAGGCCGTGAAGTATCTGTAGAGGAGATTCTGAAAGAAACTCTGATCCATCGCGAAAACGGCTCTGGAACTCTGGCTATCCTGGAGGAAAAGCTTCTGGAGCATAATGAATCTTTGGAGCGTTTTCACCGGCATATATGTATTTCCAGTTTTAAAATGATCATCAATCTGATCAAGTCCGGGTATGGAATCTCATTTGTATATGAAGTACTTGCCAAAAGCGACCCGGAGCTTGGAATCTTTACACTGAAGGGTGAGCCCATAGTCAGAGAATTTAATGTTATTTATCTGAAACATGCGGATGTGAGGGAGAAGATGGAATGGTTTTTATGACCGCTTGCGTCTGTACTCGTTGAGAGTCATTCAAAATTGGTTCTTAAAAGCAGTTTGAAGATTAGAATACTGCCGATGAAATGATTTTCTATCTAAATTAATCGAAATTATCATCCATAAAAGTATATTGATTTCATTTTCTGCATATGCTATAATTGCCATAGGCAAAATGATAAAATTAAATTCATTGGTAACACAGCAAAAAGCCTCGGAGGTCGCATCTCCGAGGCTTTTTTATTCCGTTTTGGCAAGGGTGGCTTATTCCCCAGGCTGGCTACCAGCTACTATTTTCTATCCAGCCATTTGCAAATGTAATAGGTGATTACACCTGCCAGAATAGAAAGCATAAATGATAAAATTGTATCCATTGATAGCACACCCCCTTCCTGTACCTGTTTAGGGGTGGTAGCTTGGATATTATATCATAAATTTTTATAATATAATATATTTTTTATTATACAACTGCGCCGAAGCAATTTTCGGATTATCCAGCACTAATATTGAACTTTTTCAGAAATTTTCATTCTCAATATACAAAAGATCTCACATTCGATTATTTAAAAACAATTTCTTCAGTAATCCTGCCATGTGTCTTTGTATTCATGAACTCAATAGATAATTTGTAATTTCCTTTTCCACCAGTTGGTTTAATACTATTCTTATCAAATATACTAAGCGACTGATACTCCTTACTGCCAGATCTATTAAGAGTTCTTATTCGATTCACTTCCCAGCCCTTTTTGGGAGTTATGATTAATTGATTTTTCTGTTTTACATATTTATCATAGCTCAGATAACGTCTGTCCGTTTTATTAAATTTGCTTCCTTTTACAGTCGTACTTCCAATTTTGATTGAAGAAACTGGATTGTTATATTTACGAATCGTAATAATACGCTTAGAATTATCATACTTTGACTTAGTTGTAATCGTTGTCTTTCCTGTTTTTTTCGGGAAGAAATGGTAATAATAATATCCATCATGTCCTATGGATGTAACTTTAATGTCTCCAAGTTTCTGTGTCATTGAAAACTTAACCGGATCTTTTTTTGGATGGTAAGATCGTGAATTACTCGGTAACTGAGTTACCAGAGCATCTGAATTAAGGCGGGATACCGCCTTTTTTCAGGGTGCATCCATGGCACCACTACTGTTTGCTCTTTAGAGCTATACAGCTACTTTTATTATTTCCGGTGTTTTCAGTCCGGTTACGGACAGTTCTTTTTTTACTCCGGATACGGAGTGATATTTTCTCAGGATATTATATGCGCCTACCGCATCTGCATTATAGACTCTGTTTCCATCCCTATATGATCCTCTCTCTTTCCGGTTGGACGGTTCCGCATATCTTTTCCCTACTTCCGGTGACAGAGGACTGCACTGGCTGGTATAACTTTCTTCCTGTTTTATAAAACGGATCCCATATCTTTTCAGCTTATATTCCAGCATGATATAGATCCTGTTATACGGCAGGCTGTGGAACTTCTGGTTTGTCCTGTGTCCCAGGTCTTTTTCTCTCCGGATATTCCGGATATCCCCTGCAACGACACAGGTGATCCCCTGTTCCCGGCAGTATTCTGCAAGATACCTTGTGACCTTGTGCAGATAATCCGTTACTGAATCATGTTTTCTCTTATATAACTTCCTGATATGTTTTGATGTGGCCAGATACTTTACTCCCTTTCCGGACTGCTGCCCATACCACTGGGCCTGCACCCTTGCGATCTCTTTATGGAAATATCTTTCCAGTGCAAGGTACTTCCTGCCCAGGATAAACGTCTTCCCATTTCCAGAATCATAACACGTCATAAGGTTGTGAAGCCCCAGATCAATAGACAGTTCATGTCCGTTCTGTGGAAGTTCTTCCTGGTCAGGAACCTCATAAACAACAATAATTTTACAGCTTCCCTTCTCCGGCGGATAGATCCGCAGCTGTTTGATCTGATCCATGCCCCTGAAAATCTTATTTTCAAGGTAAAGAAAGTTTTCATGGATCTGATATGTTTCTTCCATATATTTTTTTAATGCCTTTGGAAGGGACAGGCGGACTCTGTCCGTATCCCGCTCATGCACGATCCCCATCTGCATATAGGTAATGGGGATACTTTCCTGCTTAAACCGCGGCGGTCTGGGAGCCTCGATCCCCCCGGATCTTTTCAGGGCATAGAAAGACTTCCATGCCTTGTCCAGCAGCCTGCAGACTTCCTGGGCAGTCTGGGACGGGAGCTGTTTATACCACAGATCCTCTTTATGGGCTTTTTTCTGATAATACCAGTCCGGATACTGCTCTATCCCAGTTTCTTTGTAATGCTGACGCTCGTAATTACAGACATTCCAGAGCTTGGATGCTGCATAGCACATATGCCCGATGAGGTTCGCATATTCCCGGCTGACCTTTATGGATGTTTTCTTTGACAGCAGCATTTCCTCTCCTCCATCATATCAGTAAGCTTTGCTCTGATGTTCGATGTACCTGCGGATGTTTTCTTCCGATACAGATCCGACCGTTTCCACATAATAGGAATGATTCCACAGCTCCCCTTTCCAAAGCTGGTTTTTTATTTCCGGAAAACGTTCGAAAAGCTTCCTGCAGATATGCCTCGACCTCCGCATTTAATATCTTCCGCCGGTATTTCACTGACCATACCATATGGTAATTAATATTGCACACACAAGTGCGGTAATGTATAAGATTTTCTTTCATACATATATGATACCATGATATCAAAAATTTCGCAATAAAATATCGAACATATTTTCTTTTTATAATGCCGAGTACAGCTTTTTATAGGGGGAAATTGAATGAAAACCGTTTTGTTATTTTTATTTATTATGAGTGCAGATATGCACAGTTTGCGCTTTCATCTCGGTAATTGAATTGCCGAGGATTCCCGCTTATTATCCTAAATCCTTTAATACCAACTCAAGTATAACATAGATATAACCCCTGTAGTGCATAAA
>ERZ1673739.2074-NODE-2074-length-18300-cov-6.370293_pt1 | contig 18300 bp, 16 predicted proteins | sample MGYA00580210_ERZ1673739 | MGnify/ENA primary metagenome ERZ1673739 (study PRJEB41218, sample SAMN15661749) | gut metagenome | host: Homo sapiens | place: Canada: London | collected 2015-08-20/2019-03-30 | study: EMG produced TPA metagenomics assembly of...
CCAAATTATCACATTACCTCTTTGCTTCTCACGCTATCGCATTATTTATAAAAAAAACTTTGTTTCTAAGTTAGTCTTTAAACAAATAAATAGCATTTCGATTATATTATCACATATTTTTTCATTTTTGTTGATTTTCTGACAAATTATGTTAATTTCGTGATAAGGCAAATTATTTTACAAATCAAAAGCAACAATATGATAATTTAGTATTGAATTGTTTTCTCTCATATTTCCATTATGTTTCTATTTTAATGTAGAATTAATTTAACGGCAGTGGCAGGCGGAGAAAAATTTACATTCCATTATATCACTATTCTAATATTTCTTCTTTCTATCTACCGGCTACCTGTTACGAACATTCTACCATATTTCACTTAAACTTTCTATTTGAAAGCTTCTTAACTCTTTATTTTTCATGATTCTATAATACTGTCGATACCATAACATTCTAACTACATTAGCAATCAATATTTTCCCATTATCTATCATAAAAAACACTGCCAAATGAATCTGTCATCTGGCAGTGTTAAGACCGTACTAGAGCGTGTTTGAATTAACAACTCTCATTTTCTACTCCAACTGGAAATACCTGCTGTACTTCATAAGCGATAATTCCCATCGTTGCGATTGCATTTTTATAAATAGGATAATGTCTTGTTGATAGGAAGGCCTTTGCTACGGACATCCTCCACCAGATGACAAATGTTCCATCTTCTTCAAGATTAACATCATATTTATATTTTTTATCGAGTATAGTTAGTTCCCCATTATCTCCACGTTCAATTCCCCAATTGTATTTTGAGATAAAGACTGGCTGCATTTTTACAAATAATTCATCAGCTGTGACATTTGCCGGAAGTTTAAACTTCATTCTTCGAAGCCGTCTTACTTTATGGTCTGCATATGTATCAATCAGGCAGACAAGACATAACAATATAAATGCAGCAATCGCTAACCATCCTGTAAAATCCCCTTTGATAAGTCCAATTACCAGACTAAGCGGAACCAAAATATATAACTTACGGAATTTCTTTATTTCATCTGGTAATGGTTCTGGCGAAGTAACGATTCGTGCCTGAGAAGTATCTTCCTCCCCTCCCATGCTGCCCCTTATATAACCATCATGAACGGACTCTAGTAAACCTTTCTGTTTCTGCTTATTCTTTGCCATTTGTATTCCCTCCATTATTTTAATATTCTATCGTACCGGTGTTTTATCATTCGATTCTCAAATCTACAGTTAATCAAACACTCGATAAATCATATCCGACATCTAGTTTCTGCTAAAAACTTCCCAAAACAAGTAGCTTTGCTATCTGAAATTCTTTCTTGCATCTCCACTTTCCCATTCTTTGCATCTTCATCTCCGTCGATTTATCTGCTCTTATTTAGCGAAAAATCAAACACTTTATAATAGCAACTGGAATTAATACCCAGCCAAACATAAAACCAAGTATAAATCTTTTGATCCACAATGTTCCCATCGGACCAATAATAATTTTGTTTGCATAAATCGTCTGACCTACGGACCAGTATCCAAGTACTATGTATAAAATCCATACAATTCCACTAAGTGTATCTGCCATAACTTTCTCCTCCTGTGTGATGTGTTGTTGTTTTGTTGGTTTTATTATACGGATTGGCATGGACAGAAGTTGTCCATGCCATAAAAAAATAATTATTCGAAAAGAAATCTTTTTACTCTTCCCAGAGAACCGAATGGTGCTGGAGCGTGTATAGGATTTTTTATTTTTTCTTGAGAACAATTATCGTAAGACTAAATGCTGACTCTAAAATTTTTGCTAACAAATTCATAATTTACCTCCTAAAACTTTATTAAATCAATTTCACCTTTATGCACCTTTTTATGGCATTTCCTACATAACGTGACTATGTTATCTAACTCAAATGAACCACCGTATTGATAATCCAGCAAATGATGTCCTTCTACATTTTCAGATGATCCACAAACCTGACAAACATATCCGTCCCGCTCCTTTGCTCTTTTTTGTGCTTTGCAATGCTCGTAACCTCTTTTTTTCATCCTGTATCCTTCTTATATTCTATAGAATTGATTTTCCTTCTATCTTCGCGTTCTAGCAAATTCACGTTTAACTACAGATCTATCTACTCCAAACTTTGATGCCGCCTGCGAAACTGCCTGTTCTTCTGATTTTCCCAAAACTTCAATAAGCATCAAAATAAATTTTAAAACCAATTCCCAGCTAATTTTTTGTGTATTTATTCCTCTCATCATCTTTTCCTCCATTTAATACTTTCTTCTTAATTACTCTTTTTTATACTTTACAAGGTCTGTACTTTCTCAGTAAAGTTTACTTCCTTCTTTTTTTCACTGTTGCTGACTGTTCTAATAAACGTTCTCTGCCTTTATTAATAATCAATCCGATATTTTCTTTCATTCCCGAACTAATCATCCCTCTTCCTTTCGGCGCAACCTTTCTTTTTGCCTTTATAATTTCTTTCGTCAGCTGTGCTGCCTGCTCGTTTGTCAAATCAGAAATAACTGCTACTACTCCATTGTTCTTTTTTCCTGCCATGATTTTTCTCCTTTAAAAACTAATAATTTTTACTCCATCTTCTGTTTCGGTCTCAACAACATTGTCACCATATCCTATTGTCACAATGTTACTCATTTCTACCCGTGGGCCCATGTCTGTGACAACGACTGGAATGATATCGACTTCTCCATTTACTCGCTTTATAACGATGAACTCGGATGTAACATTTAAAACCTTATCGCCTTGATGTAATACTTTAATTTTCATCTTGTATATCCTCCTTTGGGTTCGTTCTTGTTTGTTTGTGATTGTATAATAGCAAACGGGGAATTTAAATTTGTAATTGTGATTTACTATTTAATTCATTAAGAACAGACGCCCGAGAAGAGAATCGATATCCTATATTTGTGACTTTAGTCGCGGCGGTTTGGATGCGAGCGCATGAGCGAACATTCAAACCGCCGCGACTAAAATCACAAATATGCCTTATTGGGAGCAATGGCTTCGTCTGTAGTTCGCTTAATGAATTAAATAGTAAATCACTCTTCTTCTCTCAAAAACTCAAATGCATCGTATACATGTTTGGATAAGAATTCTTCTATTACCTCTTTATATTTATCAAATTCCTGTGTATCTTCTTCCTCATCAAAAAACTCCTGTATTTCATCAATTGTTTCATTAATGAAATCTATATCCTGACTGTTAAGTTCATTATCGAAGTTTTCTCTTACTTTTTCCAAAAGCTGGCTATCGTCACCATTCATATATTCTTTTAGGTTGGCTAGTATCGTCTCCTCTGGATTTTTATTTAGAACTACATATAATGATATGAGGTACATATTTATTGCTGCTTTTGTATATTCTTTATACCATAGTTCTCTTGCTAAACTGTTTATCTTATTGGCAAACTTATACTCTTTTTTATCATGTTCAAAGAGAGGGGAATTATCCTCATATTTGTCATGATATTTTAAATAGTATTCTGTTAAAAAATGATACGCTTCCATAAATTCTTCTTCGCACTTGGCATCTTCATCAATATATATATAGCATGTTCGCCTTCTCTCTGCCAATTCCCAGTATTCTGCAAATAAGGTATAGTCGTTATCTCTTAACTCAAATATAATTATACTGTAAATATAATCCGCACATTCTAATGCTTTTTCGTAATTATCTATATACATATACTCCTTTACAGCTTCTATCCAACATTCTGCTGAATCTTTTTTGTTTTTTCCCTTAGACTCTTCCTGTGCTAAAAATTCATAATTACATTTCTGACCCCATTTCATAATTTTACCCTGATAATCTCTATCATCTTCCATATTCACATAAGAATCCACAATAGCCTTATAAATCTGATTTTCAAGATAATCATCTTTCATTTTCTCTTTTTTATAAATTTTATAAGCTTTTTTGCAAGCTTTTAAACTTTTCTTTCCATTCGGAAACGTTCCATTATTTTTATAAATACTATATTTAACTAACATTATTACATAATACTTTACCATCCTTTTATCTTTTGCGATTCTTTTTGCAAAATCTTTTAAAATATCCTGCCTTAGTTTTTCTCCTGAATACTCATCTATTCGCTCAACAATCTTTAACACTTCTTTAGCATTTTCTTCTGTCCCCTCTTTCTTTTTAATATATTCTGTTATAAATTCAAAAAGTTCTATTGTTATTTCTTCTTCACCCAGCTTTTCAAATAAAGTGACACACTCTCTCCAATAATTTTCTTTTTCCTTTTTTCCCTTGCTTTTATCATATCTTCGATAGCAGCTTTGCAATTTTTCTATAATATCATCTATGTCCTCTATATCTTTTTCCTGACACTCTTCTGATATTTCTTCGGTATTTGTCTCCTCATATTGCCTTTCTTCCTCTTCATCATAATCAACACCTGCATCTTCCACCATTTTTTCGTATAATTCAATTAGTACTTTTTTATATTTTTCTCCTTTCGCAAAACTTTTCTCATCTAAAAAACGACTTACTACTGACATTAAATTTAACTCTGAATAAAAACCTATAATTTTTCTTATAATTTCTTCTTTGTCTCTATCAGAGAAATTCGTTATTAATATATTATTCATTATGATGTCAAATAAACCATCTATAAAGTCAAAAATCTTTTTAGCTGATTTATCTACCATTCCACTAGAAAATATTACCATTTCAAAATTTTGTAATTCGGATACAATTGTATTGCCTATATAAGAATAAGCATCAATTATAGTATCTACATCATCTTGGTATTCTTTTACACAAGCAACCGCTTTTTTTGCTAATTTTAAAATCTCATCTAACTTTTCCCCATAATATCTTCCTAATTTTCCTTTATCATTTTTTAAATTTTTCTTATATTTTTGAGGGCCTGTAAAAATTTTCAGAAAGTTTTCCATAGCATCTTGCCCAGCTTTATAAAATTCTTCTAATTCTATATCATCATCATCAAATTCAAAGTCCAAATCCCCAATTTTTCTCATTTTTCTTACATATGTAATAACAAGCAATCTCTCTACTTCTTCATCGCCTCTCTCCTTAAGTAGCATCTTCTCCGCCAAATCCAACGATTCTTCTTCATCATAAGCAATACATAGCTCTATATACTGCAAATCATCCCCGGAAATCCGCTCCATAAATTCATCCGCTACCCTATTACGGATTTCATTCTCTGTATCCCCCTTGATTTCACTGTCCAAATATTCAATCATTGTCTGAGTAATATGTGGGCAGTCTTTTGTTATTGGCTTTAAATAGTTATAGATTAAATCTAAAATAATCTGATGCAGCCATACTTTTCCATTCTTTTCGTCATATTTAATCCAGCCTGTTTTTATTAAATATTCAAGGGATGTATCATTATCTTCTGCACCACAAAATTCCAGAAAAATCTCCCTGGAAATCTTTATATATCCTAATAGGGACAGGCTTTTTATAAGTTCTTCTTCCTTTTCTTTAAATTTAAAAATATTAAAAAGCGTTAATAAATGTACATTTACACTCTCGGCCAAAAGTCTTTTATCTTTTCTATGTTTTACTTTCGTATTATCTGTGCTGGTTACGCCCTCCTTTTTTAAGAATTTTTGATATAATTCTTCTGGGGATTCTTCTGTCTCTCTTAAATATTTTGCGACTAATTCTACTGTCATTGTGTGACGTTCTACCAGCTCTATGATATTAAAAATTGTTTCTAGCTCATCATCGGAATACTCTTTATCATTATAAGTCCAAAATACCTCCATTATCTCCTGTGAATCCTGCATTTTATCTATATATATCTGCGGATAATTATAATCCCGGTAATCCTCTCTTGTTGTAATGATGAATTTACACGGACACTCGAATATTTTTTCCAGATTCTCGTCATACTCTACATCAAAATTATCTAAAATAATCAAATCTTTTTTTGTGACGGTTTTCCTCAAAACTTTCATTTTTCTCTGGAAATATTCTTCTTTAGAGTCTTCTGCATTACGTTCTACATTATTAATAGAAATGTCATCTTTTATAAATGTATCCTCCAGAGAATTTTGAAATGGTAAAAAGATGATATTATCATAATATTTCTGGTTTACATAGGCATATCTCTTCGCAATTTCTGTCTTTCCAATTCCTCCGATTCCTAATAAAAATACGACTTGATTCTCTTGTAAAACTTCATCTATATGTGAAAGTTCCTCCAATCGTCCCACAAAACAATTCTCATTGTAAGAAAAGTTATTATGTAAATAAATTCCATTTAAATCTGCTAAATTAATCAGTTCGTCTAAACATTGAATAATTTCATCCGTACTTCCACATCTTGAATGAACGGATATAGACAGAGTTTTCCTGAAAAATTCTTCTATTTTTTTATATAACTTTTTTTGATAACGCTCATCTTTATATAACATACTTTCAAAATTATATTTTGCATGCAGACTACAATCCCGGATATCTGGATTTCTTCCAAATAATTTATAAAATACAATCGCTCCAATAGAATAAATATCTGTTTTATTACAAATATCAGAAATCTTTCCCCGAACCTGTTCTGGTGCAGAAAATCCATCGGAAAAAGACAGTCTTATTGCTTCAGACTGTCTAAGTTCTTCCATACCTATTACTGAATCAAAATCAAACAGCATCACTCTCTCTTTTGTTTCTGGCACTATAAGAACATTTTCCGGCTTAATATCTAAATGAAGATAACCAATCTCATGGTATTTCTTTATAATAACTGCCAATGCTTTTACATGCTCAAATACTCCCTTTAATTCAGAATCCTTATACTTTCTGTAATCCACTCCTTCATCAAAAGAAATAATAGAATAATATGTATTATTTGCCTCATATATTTCCGTCGTATTACTTGTCGAATTCGTAAGCCCCAGTGTATTTTTTATCGCAACATTTCTTTGATACGCCTTTTTAAATAATTGCTTTGCCCTGTCAAATCTCGCCTTTTGCTGCTCCTCAAGCTGCAGTTTTCCCGACTTTTCTCTGAAAATTTGAATATAATTCGGGTAACATTCCTTCAAGCGTACTGTATGAGGGGTATCTATGCTATCATAATACCGTGCACTATATACAATGCAATTAGAACCTCTTCCTATTTCCTCCTGAACAATAATCTTTTTCCCTTTTTCAATATTTATCTCATATCCTGACTCCAGCCTTTTTCTCAAATCTTTCATTTCTATTCTCCTTTAGTAAAACCCCTTTTTTGTGAAATGCCAGCAATTAAATTCCTGAGGATTTCCACTTAATTTTCTAAAAAATATTTCTTATTTCATCTTTCATCCGTCTCCTTGTTCCTCGCACTACTGACATATTCCTACACTTGTTTTATCTACTATATCAAACTTAAGCTTTAAATTTGTAATTCCTATTTATCATAACTTACTATAGCTTTTTTAAGAGAAAAAATATATAATTATTGTAACTTTTTTAATATTAATTTTAGGAGAAATCATATGGCTACAAATTACACTCTATACAATGAAAAAAGCATCTCCAATTCCTGCGCCGAAGACTCAGAAGAAGATGCTGTAAAGTATTTAAATTGCCCTGACAATTTTCGTCCATTCAATGAAGGACTCACTGAATTGTTAGAAAACTCAGGATTCACTGGTAACACTTCCGATATAGATGCCTTGGCAGACTATCTCATATCCAAATTAGATGCCATCCACTCTGCAATCACACCACAGACTATATATTCCTGGTTTTCTGCAGAACACCGCCCTAAAATTGAACCCGGCAGTCGTGAGCGCATGTATGAGATCTGCTTTGCCCTCCATTTACCTATCGAAAAAGTTAAATGGTTCTTTAATCACGTCTACTACGACCGGGCATTTAACTGCCATACTTGCGAGGAAGCCATTTACTATTATTGCTTTCTCTACCACTTAGACTATAACGCAGCTAAAGATCTCATTCAGACTGTAAAGACATCCTCTCCTTCTGAGGACTTTGCCGACACAGAAAATAACATCAATTATACGACCTTTGTTCAAAACCAAGCCGAAGACTGCTCCTCCACAGAAGAATTCCTTCATTTTCTTATAGAAAACAAAAACGCTTTTGATACATGGAATCAATCTGCCATCTCACAAATTAATGCCATGCTTGGGGAAATTACTGGATCAGAGGATACAAAACCTTTCCTAAAAAAATTGAAAATCACTTTGAAAACTCTGGTAGCCAACGGTGGAACACTAAAAGATACTGACATTACCGATATAAATCAATGCGGTTTACTCATACAGGAAATTTATGCAGATGCCTGTGACTCCTCTGAACCAATCCACGCTTATATGAATGAATTGTTAACCAAACGAAATGTTTTCGCATCCTCTTTTATTTTGGACAGAATATTAACTACCATGACCGGATTCTCAAAAGATTGTGAAGTGCCTTACATCATAAAAAACAACTTTCCAAGTAAAAAAACATTATCGGATATCTTAAGTGAATCCAAAAATGGAACACTCAAACTATATGATTCCATCCGAAAAGTACTCATTTTATTAAACTTCTATATATACTGGTGTAATATCCGATTGCATCCATCAGAAGCAGAGAATTGTGACAGTGCTACATTATTCGAAATTTACAGAGATGAGGCAGATTATCTTTTAGAAAGCTGCGGATACCAGCCATTATTCGCCGGTAACCCGTATGATTGGCTGTTTCTGAAAGCTTCTAAAAATGAAGATCCTTTGTTTTTCTTTCGAAATTGTATGGGAGAGATTTTGGACTGAAGCTATTTTAATGCAGAATCATATTTAAAATAAAAACTATGAATGTTAGCTATATTCAAAAAGGCTCTCGATACCAAAGCATCAAGAGCCTTCTCTTTATAATTACAGTTTTCGTCCTAAAATATTGACATTGAGGAAACCAAGATATCCTTACATATTTTTCCATTTAACTATTTCCTATATGATGACAGAAACGCTATATTGGCCTTTTCATATTCGTTAAAGACTGATTCATCAAAATCATCTGCTTTAACACTTCCCTCATACCAGCTACATGACTCAAAATATTTTCTATAATATTCATTATCAAATATTCTGCCATGTCTTGCATAAATCTCGTTGATGGCCAAGCCTAATTCATCGTCTGTTAAGCCTTCTATATCGTCCTCAGTCAGATAACAATCTGAACTATCTGCAATAACATGCTTATCTTCTTTGTCATTTTTAGAGTCCTTATTTCTATAAGCCGCTAACAAATCAATATTTGCTTTTTCATACTCGTTAAATACAGACTCATCAAAATCATCTGCTTTAACACTTCCTTTATACCAACTACATGATTCGAAATATTCTCTATAATATTTATCATCAAATATTCTGCCATGTCTTGCATAAATCTCATTAATAGCTAATCCTAATTCCTTATCTGTCAGTCCCGCAATATCTCCCTCTGTAAGATATCTGCTTGAACTATCTCTAAGAATATATTTTTCTTCTTTTTTTTCAGTCGCTTTTTTAGTCTGTGTAGTAGCCTCTGTTTTATCTTCTGTAAAACTCAACCCCTTATCTCCTCCACATGGAGTTGCATAATGAAGTTTGACCCAACCTACTTTTCCATTATAAGAAAATTTTGACCAGCCATTCTTAAAGCCATCTGATTTCAAAACTGTTGTCAACGGTACCATCCCCAAAACGTCACTATTTTCATCCGTATTTTTTCTAATTTTGATTCCTGAAGTACTTCCATCACATCGTTCTATTTGCCAATATTTCGATGCATAAAATCCCACAACATTCATATCAACCCAACATTCCTGATTTTTATACATGGTTCTTCCCCATCCATCTTTCACTTCAAGTATGTTAAGTTCTGTTCCATATTTTACATTTGTAAAAGATATATCCGTTTTCTTTCCTGCATCAGTATGTAATTTAATTTCATTTTCATTAATAAAAACCATATTTGTAGAATCTTTCTCTACATAAAAATATTTAATATCACCCGAAACCTTTCTCAGCATGTCCATCCTGCACCAGCCTTGCTGATTACAGAAATCAATTAATGCCCATTTTTCTCCATCTACTTCTTTTTCTTTTAGCAATGCACATGGAACCCCTTCCTGAACTTTTCCTGCTTTCTTGTCTCCCCCCGCAGTTTTATAAATTTTAATATTATCTAAATTGATACTTTTTGCTGTCACAACGGTCTTATAGGAGTCATCCTCTACCAGAATCTTATTCCCATTTGATTCGTCATTGACTAATTGTTCTGTTGAACTTGCAGCCTCCTCATCATTTGATGAATTAAATAACAACTGTTTTCCCAATAATAATACAGCAATTACAGCAACAATCTTGGCTGCAAAGTATATCTTTTGTTTTAACGCTTCTTTTTGCGGAGCATCATATACATCTTTCTTTCCATTTGCAAGTACCTGCCAGTCAGGATAATACATATCTACATTAAATTCGTCCTGGTCATCCAATTCTTCCTGATTATCAGGTTCCTCTGTTGTATAGTCCTTATAGTCCATCCCTATCTCCTTTCCTCTGTTACTCTTAATTATTCGGAATCTGATGAAAAGCTTGTTATCTCATCTTTTTTATTCTTCTGATATCGTTCATTATTAATTTCCATACCATCTGCTTCACATATTCTGTTGATTTTTTCTCGTTCATCCTCTGCAAGTGTTATCTTCCGAACTCTTGGAATAAATAAACCTCGACTCTTATAAATCTCAATTATTGCTTTACAAATTTTCTCTGCTTCTTTTTGCTCTAATAAGATAATCGGTAAAATTACCATATTATCTTTCACATCAATTTTAATCATCGCAAATGGAACATCTTTGTAGTAAGAAATTTTAGTAATTTTAGAAGTATTTATTATTCCTGCTTTCCTTCTATCTCCTAATACATCAAATATCTGAGCCTCTGGAGATTTTGACAGATATCTCCATTCAATATTTAGCAGATTAAATGTAATTCCTGTAAGAAAGAAGCTATTAATCATAATTACAATTAATGGAGGATTTTGTCTTATATCATTAACCATATTAAAAGAAGCATTCATTCTTTGACAAAATGCAAACTGCTTCTGACTCATACCATTTACCGTATGGATTTGTAGTAGTGAAGTGTAATGGGCTTCACTTAATATTTTTTGTGCTTTTAAAACCTTTTCCAATAATTTCTTATTATGTTTTCCCTTTATTATCACTGAATTATTAGGGTAATTTAACAGCCAGTCCTTACAAATTTCCATACTTTTTTGTTGCCTGATTGCCTGATGACTTAAATCTATAGCTCTTCCTTTCATGTAAGATATAACAACATCCATTCCCTCTAATATTTTATCAATCTTTTCGTAGAGCTTTATCTCGTCTAACTTTTTATACCCGTCCTCACTAAATAATTCACATTCTCTTTTAATCATTTCTTGCACTGCATCTATCTTTTCTCTAGATACATCTCTACAAAAATCCTTAATCAACATCCTAATCTGTGATAAACATTCTATCCATTGTTCTACCGTAATATTTTCATATATTCTTTCAAAAAAACCTTTAGATTTATCAAACCGTTCTTTAGCTACAGCAAATTGTTCTTTAGATGAAGCAACCTCTTCATTCCAATTTGAAATTTCTTCCTCTGGTGCGAAAACCGATATGACGTTATTTAAAAAATTTACCTCTTCCGACATCATTCCCAGACTCTCTTGATCTGCAATACTTTTATAAATTTTCGTAATAAAATCTTTATATGTTACAGCTATTTCTCTCACACAAAAACCAACAAAAAGCGAGAATATGCTTCCCCAATATAGTATATTTCTATATAATTCATCTTGTGTATTAAAGTGATATCCATCTATTTTAACATCTTTAAGATTTTCCTTATAATTTTTTATAATATTCTCATATTTACAAATAACATCTACAAAATTTAATTCTTCTATATTCTTTTTTTCATGAATAAGTGGTTCTGAAAATGCCTCATATATTTTATAATAAAATCGATTTCTATCATTTTCTTCTTTATATTTTTGAAAAACACTTACTATATCTATAAAGCTGTAAACCATTCCTAATTTTAAAGAAAATATTGGAGCATTTTCGCTTCTCAACAGTAGCATTTTTGTTAATGATATATTTTTCATTAAAGGAAACAACGTGTCTTCATCAAAAAATCGAACTAATTGCTTCCATTTATCATTACTCACATTTTTTTCAAGAGCTACTTTTCTATATAGCTCATCATATGTATAAACCACTGTACTTCCAAAACGCCAAGATAAATAATATACTCCATCTGTTGTAATTACTCCACCTGCTTTTCCATCTACAATAGATATACTAGTTGAGCCCAAGTACAATATATTATCCTTGTTAATTTCCCCATAAAAATATTTGCTAACATTATCCATTACATCGTCCGCAATATCTTGATAATTGAATTTATGACTATACTGTGACATACAGGATTCTAAATCATCTTTATACTCTTCATATAATTTGTCTCTAAGCTCTTTAACATCCATACTCTTCCTCTTTTCCAGTTAATAATCTTATATCTTTTTCTAGCTCATTAAGAATTTCTTCCTTTTTTCTTTCTAAATTAATTTCTATTATTTTCTTAATTTTTTCCTGAGCCATTCCTTTATCATCCGCTTCTTTTATATTTTCAATTGATTCAAGCATTATTTCATCAAAAATCTTTTGCTTCATTTCAGGTAAAAATAAATAATTAGGCTCTTCTTCATTTTCCGTTTTACAAAAATACTTATTTTCCAACACTGCTATATCTGTATTATTTAATGAAAGTTTCTTTAAATTAGTATCCATAACTTTCTCAAGAACTTCGCCAATTACTTCTCCCATTGTCTTATTTTCTATTAAAGGCTCTAAAATTTTATACAAATCATCTAACACAATCGTATAACTATATAATGATTCCTCTCCAGTAAATTTGTATCTTTGATTTCTCATATCATTTTCAATTAGAAACAAGATTTCTTCTATTTTGTCTTCTAATATTGATGAAATCTTGTCTAATAATTCGTAATATATCATTTTCTTCCTCTTTTCCTAGAATTCCTGATAGTCAACACCTAAATATCCTGCAACTTTTTCATTTCGATTACTTATTCTCAGCGTCTTTGCAAAATCTATACTTGGATTCAATGTTCTTTCCATCATTTTAGCATTCGCCATAATGATATCGCTCCGTCCTTTATTTGTTAAAAAGATTCCTTTTTTATTCATAACATCACGAACCATTACATCAAACACATCTTTACGTTTATCTCTCTGTCTCTTTTGCACATCTGCATCAATATCATACTTTGCAAAACTTTGCGCATTTTGAAAATCTTTAATAAAATCACAAAAGAAACCTTGAAAACTAAATGCCGAAAAATCAATCAACTGTCCCAGATATTCCTGACTTTGTCTTGCCTGTTGAAGAATTTGATCTGTTTGTCCACTGCTTATCCTTAAAAAATTAGAAACAACATCCGCAGCTCTCTCATAAACCTGATCATCATCTAAAGCGCATTGGGACACCATTGCTTTTGCTATGGTTTCAGACATTTCTCTATCCATTTGTGACTGAATTTTATTATCTAAAATCGGTATGTGATTAATTCCTATCGCTTGGTATTCTACAAACTTTCTATTCATAATGCTTTTTGCTTCTTGCAGTGAATTTGCAATTCCACCACTTTGCAATTGCGCACATATATGTTTCTCCATTATAGGATTTGACTGATATTGTCCATTTATGTATACAGCAGAACTCACTATAAAATCTGCCCATTTATCTTTTCTTAACCTATTTTGATAATAATTAATAGCCACTGGTGCAATATCAAAAAGCGCATATGTTCCTGCTGTTACAACTTGTTTTGTAGCTGATACAGCCCATTTATGTTTCTGATATTTCTCATCGCTAAGCATCCCACATCGTTCAAGTACTGTCAGGCTTTGATCAAACTTAGCATCCATTTCACTTTGAACAAATGTGCACAATAATTTTGCCAACGCTTCTTTCGTCTCTTTTCTTTCTTTTACCTCTGGAAGGTTTTGAAGCATATTACAAGTGGTAAGTGTATTATCCAAGTTAGAAATAATCATATTTTCTCCCACTGTGCTATATGCTACTTCATCCTTCGTATTTTCTTTTACTCCAATTGTTTGCTGTAAAGCTTGAATCTGTTTTTCGTGATTTTCTATTACACCAATCATTTCATTTTGTGTATTTCTTACTGAATCCATCGCTGCAATATCTGCATCATAGCTTTGGTGTACACTTTCCTCCATTGTCTCAAATTTGGCTCTATCCTGCTTTATTGGCTCTGCTACTTTCTTCTTTTTAAAAAATCCAAACATTTTAATTTTCCTCCATCATTTCATATAAACGATTCTGTATAAATTGTTCTTCTATCTGATTTCTGAATTTAATATCACACATAATATTTTTAATCAGGATAAGTAAATTACCTATGTCCAGCATATTAGGGTCTTTTATCAATAATGCACATGAAGTAACAATTACTTCTTCCAATAAACCAGATATGGTAATAATTCTATTGGCCTTTACTCTTGCTATATCCATTTCTTTACTTTTAGTTTTTTTTGAATATAAAAAATAAAGTACACGTATTATATAATTAATCAGTTCTGCACACATTGCCTGCATTGAAATAGTTTTTATATTTGCATAATCCAAACCTGCCTCTGTTAAGAATCTTGAAATATTTGGAGCCAGATTTGTTCCTGGTAACGGTAATCCGAGCTTTGAATATTCATCAGACTTTATATGTGCATATTGTTTCAATACCGCTGCTCCAACTGCAATCGGCTGTTGTTTCAATCTGTCTAGTGTACTCAAAAACATGGTCCCTGTATTTGCCATCTCTATCATAGATGGTATATTTCTTCCCTGACCATTTTGAACATATCCCACATGTTTCGTAGTTATACAGCCTATCTCCATTAATTTATTGCCTGAAATAGAACTATATGTCAGTGTATTCGTTAATATATTTGCTGTTCCAAATATATAACCAAATACTGGATCATGTCCCCAGGTTTTATTCCTATGATTTTTTCCAGATAAATGAGCTTTATTTATTGTTAAATCTGCTGTTATATCATATGGTACTCCGGGTTTTAAAATAATATCCTGCATGGAAGCATAATATAACCCTGACATATCCTTTTCTTTTATATTTATAGATGATAATTTTTCTTTAGGTTTTACTGCAAAACGCTCCGCTGCTCTATGATCTACACGCATAACAAAACGTGTTAAAAGCAATTGTCGTATAACCTGTAAAGAGGTTGCCAAAAAGACAAATTGCATATCTTTTATATCTAATTTTGCCTTTTTTGCAAACTCCCTATCAATATCATCTATAAGAAAATCTACCTTGCGCACAACTCGATTATGAGTTATCAACTGTTTTTCAATTCGTTTTTTCTCAGAAATACTTGCTTCCCAGTTATCAAAAGCCATATTATTCTTCTGTCTTAATTTATTAAAATAATCTTGATCTCTCATTTTCCCAATACAACCTTTTACTATTAATCCTTTTATTTAATTATCCAACACCTCCACTGCATCCCCCTGTCCTCTTATCCATCTCTCTATCCCTTTGCCAAACACCTCCGCTTTTACCGTATACACTCCATCCTCGTGTTTTTCGACTTTTGCTGTTGGCAATCGATCAAGTATGGCTTCGATAGACGGTCCCCTGTATTTAAAGCGTACGGTTTGAAGCTTCCCGCCGTACATAAACTGGACTCGTTTGCGGAATTCTCCTTCTTCGAATCGGCTACTGTAGAGTACTCGAAAGTGTTCATCGAGAATTTTTAAATTCTGGATGCGGTCAATTCGATAGATGGTTGGAAATGGATCATTGGCTACATCGAAGTTCTGACATAGATTTTTGTCATCAATGAATGCGGTCAGATAGAAGTAAAATTCGGAGAACATAATTGCTGCTGGTTTTAGTTTCCGTTTTTTTATCTCGTTATCGCCCCGTTTATATTCGATTTCAATGTAGTTCTGATTTTGTATAGCCTGGCCGATGTCCCACATTTTGTTAAGGAAGCGAGTTTTGTGCTGGAGTTCGACATAATGCTCTTCTTCATTCTGAATGAGTTTTTCCACTTGCGGCTGGTCGTCTTTGATGACAGAAGAATGGATGAGCTTGTCGATGATTTCTGTCATTTCTTCTTTTACAAAGGCTCTGCTATCTAAGAGTATTTTGCAGATTGCCAATATTTGTTGTGGGGATAGTTTATAGACATTATTATATTGGAGACGATACCCTCTGGCTTTGGTATCATAGATGATAGAATTGATTATGCCGGTATTTAAATCGTCTCTTTCTAAAAAGGCGGTGATATCCTGGATATCCCGTTGGATAGTTCGGGGATTGACCTTATAATGCTGCACTTCTTCTTCCTTTTTTACGGTCTTTCCCTCTATAAGTTTGGTGTAAATCCCCAGAATTCTCTGGATTTTGTCGTTTTTTATCTCTTCGGTTCGTTTTGTGACCATTTTCTGATAATTTCCCCTCTAATACTTATTTTTCAATTTATTTCTCCAAAAAAATTATACCATATTGGATTTTTTAGTGCAATCTGCTTTTATAGTTTGTTTTTCAGTTTTTCTGCTTAAGATATAATTAAAAATGAAATATTTTACCATTATTCAATTGTGAATCATATGGTTAATTTTTTTGAATTATTTGAAATATAGAAAGGGAGAACAGAATGTCTATCATGCTGCCGGAAATTGATTTTGAAAGAATTGGACAACGTGTGAAACAGGCTAGGATTGATAAAGGATATACGCAAGCAGAACTCGGTGAGGTTATCGGCTGTTCCAATAATCATATGAGTCATATCGAGACTGGCCAGACTAAGGTTTCTCTGTCTCTTCTTTTAAAGCTTGCTTATGCTCTTGATATGGATCTGAACTTTTTTCTGATGGATACCCCTTATGTTGAAAAGGATCGCATGATTGATTCAGAAATTGCGAATAAGCTTTCTCAATGTTCCCCTTCCACACTGTTGTCTGTGAATAAGATTATTGATGTTCTTCTTGAACAGCAGGAGCGTGAAAAAGATTCCATTTCCTATTAAGAAGTTTTTAGAAATTCATTTGTGATATAATATCAGCTTAATATTCTATCCACTGTGATATAATATCCGTTTAATATTCTATCCACATGAATAATATTATATGGCATCAGGTACCATTCATATTATTTATAATATCGGATACTATTAATATCACCTTTCATATTGATAGTATCAAAATGTGCCTGCTGGTTATCAGCTTTTTTCCTGCCTGTCCATGATACTTTTTATGAGCTGGCTGATTCTTCGTTCGGTATATCCCAGTTCTTTTGCCAGCTCGGAACCGGTCATATCCCACATGTGTTCTTTTACATAATGCATAATGTAGTTTTCGGTATAGAGCTTTTTCGGAAAGGAAATCTGATGTCCTCTGTATAGGGCATAGATTTCTTTCATTATTTTTTCCCCAAATTCTAAATAAAGCTCATTATATACCGGGCGGTATCTGCTGATAGTTTTGACAGATTGTTCAAACTGTTCCGACTCCATATCACGGCTTTCTTTCATGTGCCGTCTTACGATACGTTCGGTGCATTCGAGTTCATCTGCCATTACTCCTGGAGACTTTTCCGTTTTATTTTTCTGTACATAATAATTGATATATTCTTCTGTGTACAACTTTTTCGGAAAGGAAATCTGCCGTCCTGCATATGCTCTATGTATTTTTGTTGTTATTTCTTCCCCAAATTCAGAAAATAAGGAACCGTATATAGAACGGTAACTGTCTGGGTTGCTCTCGTTAAATATTGCCATTTTTTCGTGTTGTCCTGTTTTACATTTTTTCTTTTCAGCTATATCTCCCACATGCCACATGAACATTCTCTTCCACCTTTCTTTCCGTTATTATACGGATTCAGGCAGACAGAAAATGTCTATCCCATATCTTTTTTATAGTTTTCTGACATTTTTACGAGTTCACCAGCCGGAGAATATTTTATTGTTTTTTAATATACTCTTTTTTATTATAGCCTTTTATAAATCCAATTACTACTCACAGATTTCTTGGAAATTTTCCTTATTTTTCTGTTTCATATCTCATTTTCTGAAAACCACAGTCTTCTGGAAAATTTTCCAATCCTCCAGAGCGTGTTTGAAAAATTCTTTCTGCAAGATGTGCGTTACAATTTGTGGGAGATTTCGCCTGAATGAGGGCGG
>ERZ1673739.2133-NODE-2133-length-17808-cov-7.498620_pt1 | contig 17808 bp, 15 predicted proteins | sample MGYA00580210_ERZ1673739 | MGnify/ENA primary metagenome ERZ1673739 (study PRJEB41218, sample SAMN15661749) | gut metagenome | host: Homo sapiens | place: Canada: London | collected 2015-08-20/2019-03-30 | study: EMG produced TPA metagenomics assembly of...
CTATTCCCAGTCATTCTCGAGTAAGCAGAATACATCAGCTTCTGTCCCCAAATCCTTCCACTTTCTATTTAATTCATCCTCTCCAGCCACAGTACAGAAGCCAGTGAACTTCATAAGCCATATTTGTGGTCTCGGAGCAAGTGTTGGATGCGAGCGCGTGGAGCGAACATTCAACGCGCCGCGACTAAAAGCACAAATATGGCTTATGAAGTTCACTGGCTTCGTCTGTAGTTTGCTTAATGAATTAAATAGTAACCCACTCCATTAAATTGGGGATTTCTTTTCTATAGATTCGCCCAGAGAATGCCTCATGTGGTAGTGCAATAAAGTTTGTTTCGTCAGCGCAGATAGTTTTGTATATTGGATCTGCTATGACTGTTTTTGCTTCTGCTATTGCCGCTTTTATCTCTTCTTCCGATGAAAAAAGCAATACATTTTCCCCGATATATTCTGGTTCGGTTTCTAGTGGGCAGATGACTGTAGCATCTATTCCCTGTTTGAGTGCCATCGCTGCTTTTAATGACTGGGAAATGACAGATTCGCCTATGATATAAATTCCGTTGGCTGCCCTGCTTATGTTTTTTCCTGATGATGTTACAGAGAAATATGCTGTCTGTGATTTTCCCGTCCAGGCGGCATCTATTAATTTCTCGGCAATGATACCTGCAAAGCCTTTGACTGGTGTACCGAGGACATACGGTGTTGAAAATCGTTCTTCTAATACTTTTGCGGCTGGAAATCCCACGGATGAAATAACGAGGTTCACATCGGCTTCGCCGGCTTTTTGTATGTCTTCTATGCTACTTCCCATCGCAAAAGTGCTAATGATTTCAAAGTGCTTGCTTAAGAATTCTTTTATGGAATCTAAGGTGGAGTTTACGGAAAAATCAAGTGGGGTTGCTCCTAAAATGTTTATTTTTATTTTGGAATTACTCTGTTTTGATTCTGTATTTTCTATTTGCTTTTGTTCCGATTGGTTTAACTTCTGCTGATTTTGCTTCTTTGTATCAGCTACTGATAATTCGTTTGATACATTTTCTATTTCTATTCCATTTTCTTTAAAATGCCCATTTGCATTCGTTGGAAGTACTAATTCTCTTGCTACTGTCTCCAGCGCCATTCCTGCTCCGCTTACATAGCTGTGCATCCCACTGGTCGGGAAATAAAAGACTGGGATTTGTGTCTGCTTTTCGATGACGCGGGCGATTCCTTCAAAGTCGGTTCCGGTCATTAAGGGAATTGGGGTGCGTACCAGGGCAATGAAACGAGGTTTTAATTCTTTGGCTGCCCGCACAATGTCATTGATGAATTTATCATCATTTCCCATAATAGCGTCCATCTGTGAAAGTCCGGAAATAAATATGAGGCTGTCCATATCATACCAGCGTGGTTCATCGTGAGTATTATAGGTGGAATTGCAGCCGGACGGGTCATGGATAACGACCATGCCGCCAAGTTCATAAAGGGCAGAACATACCCCTGATACATCTGCTGTATAGGTTGATAATGTTACCGATACTTGTTTCATAAATAAATCCTTTCATTTATATACAGCTTTCACATCCCAAGCCTTTTCGGACTACCAAATCTTTTGTGTTCTTTTTTGTCTGATAGGCTTGCTGTATTTTCTGGCAGAGTTCACAAATACCATCATAGCCATGCAGCCCTCCGCCTTCTACCATATTTACAAAATGCTCTGTTCCTGAAAAGTAAGCGGCTTTCTGACCGATTGCCAGTATTTTTTCCTGTGAATTTCTTGGATATACCCGCATATTTGGATGTATCGTCGCACATACTTTTAAATTAGGAGCATTTTCTTTTAACCAGAGATAGTCTTCTTTTTCTTCTGCCAAAAAAGCATCCGTAAAAATTCTTTCTACCGAAAATCCATGGGAAATCAGTAATCTTGTAAGTCCTAAAAGTCTTGGAACAACGGTGGCATCTATGGTGATTTTAGTATCGCCAACAAGCTCTTTTGTTTCCTGTAAAATGCGTTCGCACCGCTTTCGTAACAGGCTGGTATCAGGCATCACCGCTCCCGGCATTTCTTTTACAAGGCTTTTTAACTGTGCATTAATTTCATCATAATGAAATGAAAATGGAAGATAGAGAAACTTCATGCCAAGTCGTTTAGATAACTGTTCTGCACCGTACTTTGCAAGTGGATAGCAGGCAATATTTAAGAAACTTTCTGACATGGATAAATATTCTTCGTACCCCTCGCACTCTGTAATGTCTTTTACCGTGTATCCTGCTGCCTTTGCGATTGTCTTTAATTCGGTTTCTTCTCTTGTCGGAAAATCATTTCCGATAATATTTATCTGTTTTAAATTCTTTTCCCGCATGGGAAGTGGCTTATATAAAGCATTTCGCAACTTCTGGTCCGGAGTCAGCCCTTCCTTTTGCATAATCGGATCCATGTAACAATCCACGAAACACTGTTCTGGAAAGCGACTTCTTAGCGTATCATAAATATAGTTCAGATCACATCCCATAAAATGATGCACACAAACCGTAAATAAAAGAACAACGGATGGCTTCTTCGGCAATTTGTGAAGAATATCACTGACACCTTCAATGACAAGATCCTCCATCTGCCCGTTGAACAAATCTTCTTCCTTTATTTCTACAAAAGAAAAACGGTCTCCTGCGTTCATTTCTGCTGCAGTCAGAATAACACCTCTGTTACAGTTTGCGCCGCATACATAAATCTGGTGAGAACCTGGCAGGAGCATTCCCATATGTACAATATTCCATGTGCCGTGTGCCGGGCTGTTATATTCAAGTCCCGGGACAAAAGGCAGCGGCCATGCCGCATCCTGAAAAGGAATCTCCTCCTGTAAGGAAGGCGATAATTTTTCTTTTATCTGATTATTCCATTGTTCGTCTTTTGCTTTTCCGTGAAGCATTTTAAGCAAAATAAATCCCTCCCTGTAAATCCTTCATATTCAACTTCTTAGATTCCACAAAGTGTACGGATTTCTCCTGCAAGAATCCGATACTCCTCTGCCATTTCTGAATCCGGATACGCTTCTATCACCGTCTTTTTCTGTTCTTCTGCATCAGTGACAAGCACACTTCTTGATAAAGTTCCGATGACTTTACTATGAATATCTCCTGCTAATTCCTCTACTTTTGCATCCTCATTTTTTACATTTCTGCGATTCAAAATGAGGCCGCCAAGCTGTGCATATCCTCTGTCTTTGAAGTTTTCTACTGCCATTGCAATATTGGCTGCCGCATGGATTGCCATATTTTCACCAGAAGTAATAACAAATACTTTATCGGCATAGCCACGGCGCATTGGCATGGAAAATCCACCACAGACAACATCGCCAAGAACATCATAAATGACAACATCCGGGCGGTATTTCTCATATGCACCTTTTTTCTCCAATATCTCTAATGCCGCAATGATTCCTCTTCCGGCACAGCCAAGTCCTGGCGAAGGGCCACCGGCTTCCACACAACAAATACCTGCGAAGCCTTCTTTTACCATTTCTTCTAAGGTGAAATTTTCTTTTCTTGTCCGTACTAAATCAAGAACTGTCTCTACTTTTTCTCCGTGACGCAGTAAAACTGTCGAATCTGCTTTCGGATCACAGCCAATCTGCATAACTCTGAGTCCCTGGCTGGCAAATACTGCTGCCACATTTGAGACAGTCGTGGACTTTCCGATTCCACCTTTTCCATATACCGCTATTTTAATCATACTTTTTCCCTTTTATCACACTTTTGCATAGGCAGCTTTCGCCGTCACTCCAGAGAGTCGTCCAATCTTGCCGGACAGCTCACTGATTTTCGTCTGTGGAGCATCAATCACCAGGCTGATAATGCTAATATTTTTTTCTCGGTAAGGAATACCCATTCTGCCTACAACATACTCTGCGTAATCGTGAATCATTTCATTTAATTTCGCTGTACTTTCACTGTCCTCCACGATAATAGAAAGAACGGCAATTCTTGTGTCTTCCATGATTTTCCTTTCTCCAATTAACAGATTCTTGGTAAAAGCTCTCCACCTGGAGGTGGAAGTAAAGTTTCCGCTCCGATTTCTGTTGTGACTACAACTCTTCCTGGCATTTCTTCTGTTACTTCACCAATAATTGCAGCTTCTGAAGAATACTTTCCTTCTCGTAATTTAGCTACGATTGCTTCTGCATTTTCCTTTGGTGCAAAAATGACAAGACGGCCTTCGCAGGCAAGGTAAAGCGGTTCTAATCCAAGCATTCCGCATACACCTTTTACGCTGTCCTGCACCGGAATTGCCTCTGCATTCAGACGGATTCCTGTTTTACTCTGTTCCGCAATTTCATATAAAACAGTTCCAACACCGCCTCTTGTCGCATCACGAATAACGTGAACATCCTTTGTCACAGATAAAATGTCCTGTACTGTTCCCCAAAGTGGTGCACAGTCACTTGTCACATCCGCATCAATTCCGAAGTCTTCTCTTGCAAGCAAAATAGTACAGCCGTGTCTTCCGATATCTCCACTGACAATAACGGCATCACCTGGTTTTGCCATGAATCCAGAAGTCTCTACGCCCTCCTGAATCTCACCAATACCTGTGGTTGTGATAAATACACCGTCTACCTGGCCTTTTCCGGCAACCTTTGTATCTCCGGCAACAATCTTTACTCCAGCTTCATTTGCTGTCTTTTCCATTGCCGCTGCGATTGCCTCTAATTTCTCCATCGGGAAACCTTCCTCAATAACAAAGGCGCAGGAAAGATAGAGTGGCTTTGCTCCCATGCAGGATAAATCATTTACTGTACCGCAAATGCTGAGCTTTCCGATATTTCCTCCCGGAAATTCTGAAGGAGAAACAATAAATCCATCTGTGGTAAATGCAATCTTTCCCTCTTTCATCTTTAATACTGCCGCATCGTCACTTGTCAGTTCTGGATTGGCAAAATGTGCTTTAAATACCTGGTCAATTAATTCACTTGTCTGTTTTCCTCCTGCACCGTGAGCAAGAGAAACTGTTTTTCCTTTTAAGTTATCCATGATTTTTCCTCTTATTATTTTTTACTATATTTTTAGATTTATAATTTATTATATCTAATACTCTGTAAGTGAAAGTTATTCTCCCCTGCTATTATACTGATAATAAGCTGAGCAGGCTCCCTCATTCGATACCATACAGGCTCCAATCGGATGAAGTGGTGTACAGCCTTTTCCAAATACTTTACAGTCTGTCGGACGGCATTTCCCCTGTAATACATCTCCACAACGGCAGGCAGGACTCGTTCTTCCTTCCATCTTCGGAATCGAAAACTTCACTCTTGCATCAAAGTCCTGCGCTTCTTTTCGCAGGCGAAGTCCGGAATTTTTAATCATACCAAGTCCTCTCCATTGAGAATCACATGGTTCCATCCATTCTTTGATCAGTTTCTGTGCCGGAATACTTCCCTCTTCCGTAACAACCCTTGGATAGGCATTAACAAAAAACGGATTGCCTTCCGGGAACTTCTTTAATAATACAGCAAATGCAGTTAAAATCTCGCTGGCAGTAAAGCCGGTTACTATACCGCTGATTCCTTCTTCCTCACAAAGCTTTCTATTCAATGCATTGCCGGTAATCGCATTAACATGGCCAGGATATAAGAAAACATCGGCACTGTCTTTCAACATCTCATAGGCACCCGGCATTGTTTTATTCGCAGTAAGAAGTGCATAGTTTGTAAGTCCTGCCTCTTTTGCCATCTTTACAGAAAGACAACTTGCCGGAGTTGTTGTCTCAAATCCAACGGAAAGAAAGACAACCTGCTCGTCTTTATGCTCTTTGGCATATTCAAAGGCATCCATCGGAGAGTAGACCATCTGAATCTTGCCGCCAAGACTTCTGGCATCCGCTAAACTCTTTGTACTTCCCGGCACACGAACCAGATCGCCAAAGGTACAAATAGTTACATTTTTCTCCAAAGCAAGCCATACTGCCTCATCAATAAAACCTGCCGGTGTCACACAGACCGGACAACCCGGACCAGAAATCAGTTCCACCTGCGGCGGCAAAATCTTTCGCACACCAAGATGAAAAATCTCATGGGTATGTGTTCCACACACTTCCATCACACGGACAGCAGGACCATCATAGCCTTCAATAATTGCTTTTGCTTTTTTTAATTGTTCTTTCATAGTAACCCCTCCAGAAGATCTTCTGCCTCATCCTCATCTTCTTCTGTAATCTTTGCAATCGCAATTCCTGCATGAACCATTACATAATCGCCCGGTTCAAGATTCTCTATCAGTTCTGCTGAAACTTCTCTTTTCGCTCCTGACGCATCTACAACCGCCATTCCATCTTTCATTGTCATAACTTTTGCTGGTAATCCTACACACATAATTTATTCCCCTTTTTGTAAACTTCTCATTGCTGCCACCGCCTGTCCAAGGCTGATTCCCCCGTCATTTGGCGGAAGTAAATGGTGTCGCAGCACATGAAATCCTCTTTCTTCTAACATGGTTACACTGTAATCTAAAAGTAATTTATTCTGGTAAACACCGCCACTTAATGCAACGGTATTAATCCCTGTTTCTTCTCTTGCTTTTTCGCAGGCAGAGACAATCATCTCTGCTAATCTCCTGTGGAAATGTAAGGCAAGCTGATTGCTGTTTTCTCCTGCTAATTTTCTCTCTGCTAATTCTTTGACAAGAGATAATGTTGGTAAATAATGTAAACCCGCTTTTATATTCTGATTTATAGAGTTGTTTTTCTCTACAACACTCTTCTGCGCTACATCAGAAATACTTTTTAGTTCTTCATAGTCTGTAATTATTCCAGATTCTGCAAAATCCTCAGAGCCTGCTATTTTTTTCTTCTGGGCATCCAGCCATTTTTCGGCCGCAAACTGTAACGATGTAGATGCCTCCCCCTCAAATGTAGAGGACTTTCTGATGTCAAGAATCGCACTCACCGCATCAAATAATCTTCCGGCACTTGTAGACTGTACAGTATTAATTCCTCGTTCTTCCATCGTAAACTGAAGTTTTGCCAGCTTTGGCTCACAAAGTCCTAATGTTTCAATAATCTGAAGGGCATTTTCCTTTCCGTAAATCTTTCCAAGAAGAGATACGGCAATTCTCCAGCCTTCTTTTGCAGAAACATCGCCGCCTGTCTGTGCAAATGGTTCGATGCACCCCCAACGTGTAAAGGAATCATAGTCTGCCAACAGAATTTCTCCACCCCAGATTGTTCCGTCGGTTCCGTATCCCGTTCCATCAAAAGAAACACCGATAACTTTTTTTTCGGTTGTCCATTCATTCTCTGCCATACAGGAAAGGATGTGAGCATAATGGTGTTGTACGAGAAATACAGGAAGCCCCATCTCTTCTGCCGCCGCTCTTGTATTATAAGACGGATGCATATCGCAGGCAACAATCTGCGGCTTGGTTTCCAGCAGTTCTTCCATTCGTTTCACAGACTCTTTTAACGCCTTTACCGTCCGTACATCTCCCATATCACCAATGTAAGGCGATGGATAAAATAGCTGATTCTTTCCGATACAAAACGCATTCTTAAGCTCACCACCGACCGCAAGCACCTGACCTTTAAATTCATTTCCCATCATAAATGGAAGAGGCGCATAGCCTCTTGAGCGCCGAATCATATACGGCTCTCCCCGGTAAAAATCCATAACCGTGTCATCCGCACGAAGCCGTATTTTCCGGTCATGGGAAAGTATCACATCACAAAGCCCGCTCAGCTCATTTAATGCGTCTTCATCGTCACGGCAAATCGGCGCTCCAGAAGTATTCGCACTGGTCATTACAAGGCAATCAGAAACCTTCGTTTCGTCCTGATAATCAAAAAGCAAAAGCTGCACTGGCGCATATGGTAACATAACTCCAATCTTTGGATTATCCGGTGCAACACTCTCACAAAGCGTTCCCCCTTCTTTTTTCGGAAGTAAAATAATCGGCTTCTGATGCCCGTCAAGAATCTCCTCTAAATGTGGTTCTGTCTCACATTCTCTTCTCACAACATCTAAGTCCTTCATCATAACAGCAAATGGTTTCATCGGACGTTTTTTCCTCTGTCGTAATCTTGCAACTGTTTCTTCCTTCGCTGCATCACAGCAAAGATGAAAACCGCCGATTCCCTTTACCGCTACAATGCCACCCTCGCTGATTACCTTTCTTGTATAACGAATCGCATCCGCTCCCCGTTCTTCTCTTCCAAGTAAATACACTTCTGGTCCGCAGTCGTTACAGCAGACTGGCTGTGCATCAAATCTTCTCGTTTCCGCATGCGTGTACTCATACTCACATTTCTCGCACATCGGAAACTCTCCCATACTCGTCCGTACTCTGTCATACGGCATGGAATCTAAGATTGTAAGACGCGGTCCACAACAGGTACAATTGATAAACGGATGCAGATATCTTCTGTCGTTCTTATCATAAAGTTCCTTCTTACATTCCGGGCAAATGGCAATGTCCGGGGATACGAAGATTTCTCCTTCTTCTTTTTCGCTTTCTATGATTTGGAACTTTTCTTTGGAGTCTGTTTTAGATTCAGCTTTATGAATACCATCCTCACCCGATTCCACATTCTCCGCATCCAGTTTCAAAATAACCGCCCGTTTGGGAGGCTCTTCCTGAATCTGCTTTATAAAGCTATGCACACATTCTTCGCTGCCCTCTGCGAAGATTTCCACATAAGGTCCTTTATTACTCACACTTCCGGCAATATCACAGGCATCGGCATGACGCTTTACCGTTGGGCGAAAGCCGACTCCTTGCACAATTCCAAATACTCTGATGCAGACTCTCATACGCTCTGTCTCTTCTTTCCTGAGATTGCAAAGTGCGGTAAGTCATACCATTCTCCTTTATAAAATGGCACAGCTTTCTTCAGTAGCGAATCGGCGATAATGATGTCATATTCATTTTCTTTGATGTAAGTGATCCAGTCATCTTCTTCCTTAAAAAGAATATCCTGTTCTTTCTTTTGCTCTTTATTCATCATAAACCAGGATGCAACATTGATATTTGCAGAAATAAATTCTTCCCTCAACGTATTCGCCAGCACCTGCTGATGAACAATTAATATCTTTTTCTCAGATAATTCTTCTACATTCAACAGTCCTGCTACCTGCTCTTTTTTTTCTTTCCATTCTGGAATAATCTCCGGTGGACAAAATAGCTCATATGGCGTTCCAAATTTCTGTTGTAAATACTTTGCTGCTGCAATTCCTGCCGGCGAAACAACGATGTTTTTCTCCGCTGCTGCCGCCTCTCTTACAGCGTCTAAGCCATCGCCCATTCCATAACATACAACCTTTGAAAAACCTTTTTCGGCAAAATACTTTTTCAGGAAATCTTCTTCATAAATACCGCCAAATTCAAGAGGGGTTGCCCCGATAATTCCAATACGTCCTGGCTCCACGTCTTTTTCAACAGCGAACTTTTTAAATAATTCTTTCCATGTCTTTTTCTCACCATCATCGTAAAGCTTTGTTCCGTCCGTGTCGATTGTAAGCGCCGGAATTCCTGTTTTCTTTTCAATCATTCGGGAAAGTGCGCGATAATCCGTTCCGATTACTGCAGGAACCGGCGTACCAATCACTGCAATAAAATCTGCAGAAAGCTTCTCGCAGGCTTTTCCAATCTTTTCTACTAGGCGGTCATCCCGTCCAAGAATCGCATCCATATCACGAAGTCCTGCGCTGAAAATCGCACTACGACTCTCAAACCATCTTGGCTCATCAAATCCGCATATGTTTCCCGCACAGCCGCCGGCATCTAAAATAATAATCAGTCCGCGAAATTCACATAATACCGCTGCTGCGCCCGACTGGTCCGGAGCAAATGGGGAGAGATATTTTCTAAGTCCCTTCATTTAATTTGTCCCCCTTTCCAGTGTTTTCTCTTCTTTTATATTTTTTGTACTATTTTTCAAATTTTTTGCTTCACTTTTCGCATTTTTCTCATCCAGTACCCGTTCACACTCCTCAAAGAAATGCTTCACTCCACGATACCCAAATGGCTGTATATCATCACTCCACTCAAGCTGTGCTGCTTCTGGATGATAGTAAACAGCATCCTTTCCGATAACGATATCCACTGGATTCTCGCCCGGCTCATAGTAAATCATCGTTGGCTCCAGATTCGAATAAATCTTTGTTTCTGGACTTAACTCCGCCATCTTTTCGATATAAACAAAATCCTCTTTTGACAGATTTCCAAATACTTCTGCTACCGCAAACTCATATCGAATCAGCGCAAATGCAAGTTCAAATGCATTGGCGTTACAGCCCTCTCCAATTGCAAATACTGCATGTGGATACTTTTTCTTAAAAGCTTCTTTTGCTGCAAGTGCTTCCTCAAAATAAGCATCATCATCAAATTTACTTCCTAATGCCGCTGCAAATAATGTATATTGATTCTTTATTTTATCAAGCTGATATAGCCTTGTAAGTTCTATGTACGGAATTCCCAGTCGTTTTTGCATATCGGCCGCCGCAAAACGTGCTTCCGCATCTAAGACCAGATTAAAATTCGCCTCTGCCATATCAAGATACTCATCATAGTTTTTACATCGGGAAATCTCACGAATCTTTTTTATCCCAAGCTGTCTTAACAGATCATAAAGTTCACTGTCATCTTCTAACGGAGCAAAATGTCCAAGAAGATTCACGGAAGTACTCTTCTTTTTCTTTGGCTCTAACAGAGAATAAATCGACTGTCTGACATGAACCATCGGCGGCTTTCTTCCCTCTCTGGTCAACGCATACATATAGCAAGGAAGAACCGGGATTCCAACTGCTTTTTGTGCTCTCTTACAAATACGCTCCATATCGGTTCCAAGCAAAGCATCTACACAAGTAAGACAAATCATAACAACCGATGGCTTTGTCTCCAGACAATCATAAATCTCTTCTACTGCCTGTGGAACCTTCTTCAAATGTCTTCCCGTTACAATATCCGTTTCATCCATCATCAGATAGAAAAATCGCTCACTGTATCCGCCAAGCTCACTTAAAATCGTTGTATTCCTTCCGCAACAGCCCGGTGCTAACAAAAGCATAACCGAACCCGGAATCGCAAGGCCTGCTCTCTTTACACCAAACCCCTGCGCTCCCGGCGAGTTATACGCAAGTGTAGCCGGTGAACTATAGATAAGGTGCTTTGAGGAAATCAATTCTTCGGGAATATTATCTCGGCCTGCTTCGGCAAGTTCTTTTGTGGTAATAAAATACGCTTCTTCTGCTTTCTTTTTCTCTGTCTCTTTTGCCATGATTTCTACCATACATCTTCCTCCGCTGTATCCTGTGCATTTTCCAGAAGTTCTTTTGCAAGATTTAAAAATGCCTGTGCCGCCGGAGATTCTGGTTCACCTTCGACAACAGTCATTCCCCTATCTTCACATCTGGTAATCTCGTCACTTCTTGGCACTTCACCAACAATCGGAAGCCTTACGGAATCCGCAAACTCAGTAACCTTCTCTGTCTCGTTTTCCACATTTCTGTGATTTAACACAATACCATACACCTTCGCATAGCTTCTGTCCTCAAAGTTCTTCACTGCATTATTAATATTATTGGCAGCATAAAGAGCCATCTTCTCACCAGAAGTCACAATCAACACTTTACTCGCATACCCCTCACGAATTGGTGCCGCAAATCCACCACAGACAACATCACCAAGAACATCGTATAACACAACATCAGGCTGGTGTGTCTCAAATAATTCCAAATCTTCTAACAAGCTAAATGTCGCAATAATTCCACGACCAGCACAACCAAGTCCCGGTGTCGGACCACCTGTTTCAATACAGAGAACTCCACCGTAACCTACCTTTGAAATATCCTCAATTGTCTCTGGGTCTTCATCATATTCACGCATATAGTTCATTACCGGAATCGGTGTCGTACCCCCAAGCAGATTAATCGTAGAATCTGCCTTCGGGTCACAGCCAATCTGAATAACCTTCTTTCCCATACTGGCAAATGCCGCTGCCAAATTACTGGTCACCGTGGACTTTCCAATCCCGCCCTTGCCATAAACCGCAATCTTTAACATAAAAAAACTCCTCTATTCTACCCCTGACCGACAGACTGACCGTAAGGTAGAACAGAAGAGTTTTGCACTTTTCGTACTTTATTCTTACTATTCTTTTCTTTGTTTAAAACAAATCGTATCTATTTAGAATCTATACAATTATAAAAAATCAAGCGTATTTATAATCTTAATATAATTGAATTAAAAATATCTCTATTTCTATACAACTTATATACAGATTTACTACTCGATTTTCAATTGCAAATTCTAAGTAATTTCAAACTATTCCAGCGCGGAAAACCTTACTGTCAGAGTCGATATTTATCTTTCTATTATTATAACTATCCAGACTCACAAAATCAAATATCAGTTACTATATACTTACATAACTTTGATTTACATAATCTTAGATAATTATTCTTTTATTGTTTTGTTATTTTTTTATCATAGTTTTATTATAACATCTGAGAAATGAAAGGCAAGTACATTTTCCAGTACAGTACTTATAGTGACATACTTCTTCTGCACATCTCTGCAATCCTGCCAGAGGCTATATCACTGTCAAACGTACATCCCATTCCTCTTAAAAATTATTTTAAAAGAAGATAGCTTGGCATACCATTCTCATAAATACTACTTACTTCGCCCTGCACCAATGGGGTTAAGTAAGTAATTAACTCTTCCTTCACTCCATTACCAGCCTCATTAATCCACTCTACAGGAATCTTCTTCTCTTTATTCGCAACCTCACGAATATCAACGCCACTGTACTCTACCGTATATGGAGCATCAGACACTCTTGTAAGAGAAGACATTAATCCACTCTCTCCTGCTACTGCAAGCTTAACTGCATTCGCGCCAAGATTACCGGACTCCTCAATATCCGTCTTACTTAAAATATGCCCTGCACAGCGCTGTAACAGATTCAATTCTATCGAACGAACCTTACAGCCAATCTTTGCTCGAACCGCTTCCTCTAAAATCTTTCCAGTACCAGATAACTTCGTATGTCCAAATACATCTAACTCTCTAGATTCTTCCTGTTCACATAAGAACCGCCCCTCTGTATCATGTACACCTTCACTAACCGCAACAAGCACAGCATTCGTTGAGGCCAGCTTTTCCTTCACATCATCAATAAAACGATCCAATGAAAATGGTTTTTCTTCTAAATAAACAAGATATGGCACATTACCATTCTTACCTTCCGCTAATGCAGCAGCCGCAGTAAGCCACCCGGCATGACGTCCCATCATCTCAACAATAATTACATTCTTCGGCTCATATACGGTAATCTCCTGTTCAAGCTCACAGAAAACTGTAGAAATATACTTAGCTGCTGAACCAAATCCCGGACAATGGTCTATTCCGCAAAGGTCATTATCAATCGTCTTTGGTCCACCAATAACCTTAATATCCTCTACACCTTTCTCCTTACAGTATGCAGAAAGCTTCGCTACCGTATCCATAGAATCATTCCCACCGATATAAACAAAATATCCAATATTCATCTTATGAAGAATATCAACAATCTCCTGATACTGACTGTCATCTTCCTTGATATCATTAAGCTTAAAACGACAAGAACCAAGCGCTGCCGCCGGAGTTCTCTTTAACTTCTCCAGCTTTTCCTCTGTGTCAACCTTCTCTGTAAGATTCACAAATTTCTGTTCTAACACTCCCTGAATTCCATAACAAGCCCCATATACCTGATCAATCTGTTCTTCCTTTATCGCCTGCTTAATAACACCTGCTAATGTTGCATTAATCGCTGCTGTTGGTCCTCCAGACTGCGCTACTAACAAATTCTTCTTCATCTTTCTAAAATCCTCCTGTAAATCTCTGAAAAGGTTCTGGTGTTCCTTCATTCGATGCAATCACCTTCTGCATCCATACAATATCCCACCACTTGCCAAGCTTGTAGCCACATTGTTCAAAATGTGCCTTCTTCTCATATCCACGCGCCGCATGAAACGCTTCACTCTCTGCATTCGGATGAGTAATGCAGGCAAATAAATTCACGATATTCTGCTTCTTCAACAACTCTTCCAACTTCTCATAAAGAGCCGTTCCCACACCTTTTCCGTGAATTCCTCTCTGCACATAAACAGACATTTCCGCTGACCAGTCATACGCCCTGCGGTCATAAAAAATCCCCGCATACGCATAAGCAATAACCTCTCCCTCCTCCTCAGCAACAAGGTAAGGATACCTCTCCAATGTCTTCGTGATTCGTTCCTGAAACTCCTTCACCGAAGGAACTTCCAGTTCAAAAGTTATCGCCGTATTGTCCACATAATACCGGTAAATGTTCTGGATAGCAAAAGCATCCTCCGGCGTAGCGATTCGTATATTCATTTCAAGCCTCCAAAAATTTTGTCGATGTGGTTATTATACAATAAGAGGAAGAGGGGGACAAGACGGTAATTATAGAAATAATGTAATCATCTGGCTTTCTTCTTTTTAAGAATCTCTTCAATGTCTTTCTCTGAAGGACTACGCGGAGCTCTTACAGTGACACTTAGATCATAATTTACCTGAATAGCCACCGTTTTCCTGTTTGATCTGATTACTGCAACTTTCATACTAAATCCTTTATCCTATTATTTCATACACTTTCGAATTTGGTCTATCAACAGAATATCTGCCGGAAGCCAGTCAATGCTATCCAATTGATCTTTCGTAAGCCACTTTGCCGCTTCTGCTTCTTTCAGCTCCAAATGTCCTGCTTTAACTTCAGCCCAAAAACAATCCATAGAAAGATGGAAAGTCGGATAATCATATTCTACCGTATCAATCAGTTCTCCGACCTTGATTTCCGTATCCAGTTCTTCTATGATTTCTCTTATAAGTGCCTGCTGCGATGTTTCTCCCGGCTCCACTTTTCCTCCTGGAAATTCCCAGCCACCTTTCAAATCGCCATAGCCTCTCGCCGTTGCGAATATCTTATTTTTTTCTTTCATATCATCGCAGATAATTGCTGCAACTACTTTTACCGTTTTCATCTGTTTCTCCTCTACCATCCCTCTATCTTTTTATGCTGTAATATTAGACTGTAAATATCTTAATAAATCCTCTCTTACTGCATGGTGCATTCTCATAGTGACTTTCGTAATCGGCTGCATGCGTCCACGATTATCTTCTTTCTGTGCATTTTTAGCTTCCATTACATCAAATTCTCCCATATAATAAAAATTCGTTTCTGCATCTGATTTTTTTACAAGCAAATGCTTTCTTGTAGCTCCCAGTACATCTTGCATATAAGAGCTTTCCAATCCTTTACCAATCTGAGAATCCCACTTAAAAATCAAGTTATCTTCAAATGCATCCGCATAATCCGGTTTTCCAGCTACATAATTTTTTTCATCCTGGCTCTCTTCCTTGTGATAAGTAATAAAAATAAATACATCATCATCAATTCGTTTCATACCATACATAACAGAAGATAAATCCTTGCCACAATTCATAAGCAAACTAACATCTCTTCTGGAATATTTTTCATACAACACAAATGGACTATCTATATTTTTCCATGGAAGATATTTTTCCTGATATCTAGTAAGTCCGACTTTTATAATATCTTCCACCTGTTTGTAGAATTGTATATGCTTAAGTCTGTCCGCATAACTTTGTACTCTTCGAATCATTCCTGGCCGATCATTTTCTAAAATGTCAATCTGACAGAACTTCTTATACTCAGCCTCTTTACTCACAAAATGTCCCTGTAATACTTGAATTGCTTCCTTTACCTGTGCTACACTGATTTCAAATCCAAATGTCTTTTGATATTCAGTTTTAAACTCTGTAATACCGATATAATCTTTATGAAGCAATTGACTTAAAATTGCAAGTTCATCGGGTCGTACACCTGAAAGAACAGTTTTAGATAAATACTCCAGTGTTAACTTTTCCTGTTCACTTAAATTATTTGTGTATTTATCCTTTTCCATTACCTGCATAAAAGCATAGTACGTTTTATATTCTCGAATAATTACTAATGGATCAATTTCTTGATTCTCATAAAAATCATATAAAAACGGAATTCTCCCCAAACGATTCTTCAGTGAAATATAACTTTCTTTAATCAGAGCTTTCATTCCCTTAATCTTATCAATAGATTTGAAAATTTTGTCCTTAGAGATTTCATCAAAATGTACAGTTGATGCACCTGGTATCGTACTATTTCCACTGATCACATACTTACGAATCACATCAGCATTGTAAGAACGGTCTCCAGATAACGCCACCGGAATCATAAAATTATTATTATAATTCCCAATAAAATCCAGAACAACAACATATTCTTTTCCCGGCGCTTTTCTTAATCCTCGTCCTAACTGCTGAATGAATACAATCGGAGACTGTGTCGGTCTAAGCATGATAACCTGATTCACTTCAACAATATCAACACCTTCGTTCAAGATATCGCGGGAAAAAATATAATCTAAAGGTTGACAATCTTCCGTAGCATCTTCTTCATCCATTGCCAGTCTTTCAAAGGCTTCCTGGCGTTTGTCTTCATTATCATTCCCACTAAGAGCAACTGTGCGATATCCCAGTTCATTGAATTTTTTCGATAACTCCTCGCATTCCTTTACACGACTGCAAAAAATGAGTCCTTTTACACGATTACCACTATATCCGTAATACTCTGATTGCTCAATGATATGTCTTACACGCTCATCGCTGGTAAGCTGATTGAACGCTGCATCTGTCAGTTTTGTAGCCTGTAACATTTTGTCATCCAAAGAAACAATCTCACTAATGCCAAAATAATGAAATGGACAAAGAAGATCCTCTTCCATAGCTTGCTGCAAACGGATTTCATAAGCAATCTGATAATGAAAAATCTCATAAATATTTTTTCCTTTCTGATTATCATCCCTTTTGTCCGGAGTTGCCGTCATTCCTAAGAATAGCTTTGGTTTGAAATAATTAATGACTTTGGTGTAAATATTGTTAGAACTATGATGCGCCTCATCTAGAATAATACAGTCAAACGCATCCGGTTGATATTGAAATAAATGAGTATCTCTATTCAAGGTTTCTACTGTAGCAAACACATACTCTTTCTCATATTCATAGAAACCAGCACCAACCACTCCCATCGTCACTTTCTTACCGAAGACTTTTTCAAAAGATTTCTTAGCCTGTTTCGCCAGGGTTACACGATGTACTAAAAACAACACTCTTTTGAAACTAAGCTCTCGCATAGCAAATGCAGAGGCGAATGTTTTACCAGTACCAGTGGCTGATATCAAAAGTGCCCTCTCTTCTCCCTGCTCCAGAATCTTCCTAAGATTCGCAATAAATCTCTCCTGCATAGAATTCGGTTTTAATCGGTATTTTTCGAGTGACGGAATCTCTTCGCTTTTCGCTATCTCACGCTGATGTTTTATGATATTGTAACGTTCTCTGTAAACTTCATAAAAATCATCATAAGGAAATGCATACTCACTGTTCCAGAGATTATGAAATTCTTCCACAATCTCTTCTGCAACTTCACCATTTTCTGTAGAAATCAGTTTCGTATTCCACTCCTTATTAATCGTCAGCGCTGCACTTGTCATATTAGAACTTCCGATGATGATTCGATAAATCTCTTCTTTCTTGAAAATATATCCCTTCGTATGGAAACCATTTCCGGCAGCTTCCACGTCATACATTTTCAACGTAATATTTTTCAATCCATTGAGTTTCTCAAGTGCTCTCGGCTCACTGAAATTCAGATAATTTGTCGTAAGAATCTGTCCCTTAACACCCTTTTTCTCAAGCTCTTTTAACGTCTGCAGAAGCGGT
>ERZ1673739.2143-NODE-2143-length-17773-cov-5.681962_pt1 | contig 17773 bp, 13 predicted proteins | sample MGYA00580210_ERZ1673739 | MGnify/ENA primary metagenome ERZ1673739 (study PRJEB41218, sample SAMN15661749) | gut metagenome | host: Homo sapiens | place: Canada: London | collected 2015-08-20/2019-03-30 | study: EMG produced TPA metagenomics assembly of...
TACGCACGGTGGTGTGAGAGGACGGCGGTTAGTCACCGCCTCCTACTCGATTAAAAAACAGATACGAAAAGGATTATCATTTAAGGATTTTGAAATTGACAGGCAAATTTTGCCTTTATATAATAAAAATGATACCAGAGTCAAAAGCCTGAAAATACGATGTGTCTGTACAGGAGTGAGGGTATGACGCCTTTTGACACGAACATCACAGGAGAGTCTGGTAAAGGGAAAGAAAACAGAAAAAAGAAGTGTAAAAAGAAAGGAGACCTTATGGAAAAAAGGAAAAAAACAAAGTGGTTCGCAGCAGTCGGAAGCCTGTTTTTGATGGTACTTATGCTGTCAACTTCTGTATTTGCTGCAGAAAGTTCAGGTTTGGTATATGGCAGCGGAACCATTACCAGGGCCGAGTGGCTGCATGATCTGGTGACTGTTTTTGATATGACCGTTGAAGATGACAATCTTCCGGATCACTATTATCAGGATTTGACATCGGACAAGGAATATTACCGCGATATGATGGCCGCAGTAGAATTCGGAATCATTGATATTCCATCCGGAGAATCCATTTATCCGGAACAGGCAGTGACAAGACAGTTTGCGGCAAGTACGCTGAACTATTGTCTTGGACTCAAGTATGAAGGTGAAAATCCGGCACAGTCTTTTAAAGATTACAGCAGTCTTTCAGAAGATTTCCGGGAAGATGCACAGATTGCAGTGGACCGTGGCTGGTTTGCCCTGTCAAACGGAGCATTTGCACCTGAAAGTTCTGTGACATCCGCAGAAGTTGGAACGATGTTAAATGATGCAAAAACGATCTGGAATTCTACCCAGATTGATGAGCAGCATGAAAATTCGTTCTCATTTGCAGACGGAGTCATTGTTGTACCGGAAACTTCATCGGTTGAAGTGGAAGAAAACACGGTCAGCATCTATGATCCGGATGTGAAGATCAAAAAAGACGATCTTTTTGCAGTATACGTTAATGGGCTGCCACAGGTTTACAAAGCAGTATCGGTAAAAAGTACGGCTGACGGTCTTGTGATCACCACAGAAGAGCCGGAAAATGAAGATACGCTGCAGAAAGTGGATGCAGAAGGCATTCAGGAAGCAGATCTTGCGACTGCAGTGCCGGCAGAAGGCATGGATGTTACCTATTTTACGGATGGTACAGCGGAAAATTCCTATACAGACGGTGTTCCGTACAGAGATTCACGCCTGGCTGGCAGCAAAAAAATCAATGCAGTTACCTTTGGCGGAAAAATTGCCCTTGGAAAAGGCGTAAATGTAAATGTTACCTGCACCCTTTCCAATACGATGCTGAGCTATAAAGTAAAGACCGCAAATCATGAAGCTTATGCATCGATAAAAGGAGATGTGGCGATTACCGGTACCGTTTCCGGCGATTTAAATGAAATTTCCGGTATTCCAAAAACAATCAGTCTCGGAGGCATGCCGGTCGGCGGTGTCGGTTATATCGGAATCTACGCAAGAGTGACGGCTTCCGGAAAGGTAACGGTGACTTATGAGGCTGTTTATGAAGCAGGTATCCAGCATTCGGACCGTACCGGTACACGTTACATCCGATCTTTTCAGAAAAAGAATTTTGGCTCAGAGGCAGATCTGCAGATGAGTCTTGGATTTGGACTGGAAGCAAAATTTATGATTCCGTGCGTGACCGGACGTGTGGCAGCAGAAGCAGGTCTGAAAGCAAGTTATAAAGACAAAGTTTATAACGATGGAAAAAGTCCAAACTGGTGTGCTACGTTCCAGAGTTGGATGTACGCACAGATGGATGCTTCTCTGACGATCGACTATGGAATCGGTAAGAAAGTATTTGGAAAAACAATAGTGGTATATGATCTTACAAACAGTCCGGTAAGATATATTGCCCACTGGGAAGATTCTCTCCGTGTGCCGAGGTGTACGCGTGACACCAGCGATTCCTGGTTTATCAATGGATTCCAGGGTATCTACGGAAGCATCGGCGACGGATACGGTTTCAATGAAGCCGGGGAATACGTGCCGGTTTATACTTATACAACTTATAAAAACGATAGCAATCAGACGGTTGCCAGGATCACCGGATATACAGGCAGAACCTATGCCCTTGTGATCCCGGATACGATTGATGATTATACCGTGGAGAGTATTGGCTCCGGTGCGTTCGCAAAACGATCTGATATCACTGCCGTTGTGATCCCGGATACTGTGAAAAAAATAGAATCCAATGCCTTTGGCAATTGCCAGAATATCCGGTCGGTACAGCTTTCTTCAAATCTGAAGCAGATCGATGCACATGCATTTTATAATTGTGATAAGCTGACTGGCATTCAGATCCCGAAGAGTCTGGAGACAACAGCGACAGCCTATATTCCTTCGTATGCTTACGGCTATGTATGGGGTCCATTCTATGGATGTGACAACCTGAAACATGTCACTTTCGAAGAGGGAACGAAAAAGGTGGCAAAAGGACTTTTTGCAAACTGCCCGGGACTGGAAGAGGTCACGATCCCGGATTCTGTCGTACAGGTGGAAGAGTCGGCATTTTATCAATGTGACAATCTGAAGCAGGTGAACATCGGCAGTGCTGTGACAACACTTGGATATACATCATTTGCAAAATGTGACATTCAGACATTGGAAATTCCGGATCATGTATTAACAATAAGTGGCGGATGTTTTGCGGAAAATGAAAATCTCTCCGGCGTGAAACTCTCAGAAAATCTGGAAACGTTGGATGCCCATGCATTTTATAACTGCGACAGTCTGACATCAATCGAAATCCCGAAAACCTTAAAGACGGTAAATACGGTATACATCAACCAGTATGCGTACGGCTATGTTTTTGGACCGTTTTACGGTTGTGATGGATTAAAACAGGTAACCTTTGAAGACGGACTGAACCGGATTACGCAGGGACTCTTTGCGAATTGCCCGGGACTGGAAGAGATTTCCATGCCGGACAGTGTGCAGAAGATTGGAAATAATGCATTTGCATCTTGTGTTTCAATCAAAGAGGTAACGATCGGAAAAGGCGTAACTTTGCTGGAAACAAAAGCATTTGCAGAATGTGAAGCACTTGAAAAGATTGAAATCCCGGACAACGTACTTACGATCGATGCCGGATGTTTTGCAAACTGCACACTGCTGTCAGATGTGACACTTTCAAAGAATCTGACGACGTTAAATGCACTTGCATTCTACAATTGTGATCAGCTGGAATCCATCGAGATACCAAAGAGCCTGGAAACAACAAATAAAGCATATTTATCCGAGTATGTAAACAATTATTATAATGGACCGTTTTATGGATGTGATGGTCTTAAAACAGTCACCTTTGAAGCGGGACGCCCAAAAATCCCACAGGGTCTGTTTGCAAGCTGCCCGGGACTGGAAGAGATCACAATTCCGGATACGGTAACAGAAATTGAAAATGCAGCATTTGAATTTTCAAAAAATCTCAGCAATATCGTGATTCCGAAAAAACTGAAGGCAATCCGACAGTATGCATTTAATCAGTGTAAAGCTCTGACAGAGCTGGATTTATCGGATACGGAAATTACTGAGATGGATAACCATTGCTTTAAGGGATGTACAGGTCTTCAGAAAATAAAACTGCCAAAGAACGGCAAGGTCATAAGTGAAGGTATGTTCAGCGACTGCAGCAGTCTGGAAAGCGTAGAATTGCCAGAAGGTATCGAACAGATCGACACGAATGCATTTTACAACAGCGGACTGAAAAGTATCGTCATACCTTCTGGCGTAACGGTGATCGGGATCAAAGCATTTCAGCAGTCAAAACTGGAGTCGATCACGATAAAAGATGCAGCCGTTTCCATTAAAAACAGGGCATTTGACAGCTGCACCAGTCTGAACCGTGCAGATCTTGGAAAGAGAGTGACAGACATTGACCAGGAAGCATTTAAAAACTGTGACAGACTGGAATCGATCACAATCCCGGACAGTGTAACCAGCATCAATACCGGTATCTTTGAAAGCTGCGATTCTCTGAAAGAGATCAAAATCAGTACCGGTATTAAGGAAATCCCGCAGAAGATGTGCTATGAGTGTTCAAATCTGGAAAGTGTTGTGCTGCCTTATGCAGTTACGAAGGTCAAAGCACAGGCATTTGCAAATTGTCCAAAACTGACAAAAATTACTATTCCGAAGAACACTGCGACCATTGCAGATGACGTGTTCAGCTATCCGACAAAGATGACGGTTTATGGAGTCAAAGGCTCCTATGCAGAAACCTATGCCGGTCAGAAAAGTATGAAATTTGAGGAAAACACCACAGCTGCAGCAAACGTGGAACTTGGAGATACCGAACTGACACTGAGAAACGGACAGAGCAAAAAACTTGCCCTTAGTGTGACACCGGAGAACTTTGCGGATGATGTTGCATGGAGAAGTTCCAATGCACAGGTTGTCTCCGTTGATGCAAACGGAACGGTCAAAGCATTGTCTGTCGGAACGGCTACGGTTCAGGTAAACGTCGGAAATGTCAGTGCAAGATGCAAGATCACCGTGGTCCAGCCGGTAGAACGCATTTATCTGAATAAAGGAAATGCCAATCTTGAGGCACTGGAGACGCTTCAGCTGACAGCCGATGTCAGACCGAGTACGGCCGGCAACCGAGAAATAACCTGGACAAGTTCGATGCCAGAAGTTGCGTCCGTCAGTGAAACAGGTCTTGTGAGTGCACTGAAAAAAGGAAAGGCAACCATTACGGCAACTGCGAAAGATGGAAGCGGTGTAACAGCCACCTGTCAGATCACGGTAACAAACAGCGTGTATGTGGTAACCGATCCGACACAGATGGAAAGCTCACATCCATATGAAAATAAGTGCAAAGACATCTGGATGTATACTTCACCGTCCGATGCAAAAAAACTGCTGGTAACCTTTGATGAGCGGACAAGCATCGAAGAAGATTTCGATGACGTACTGTATATCTACGGCGAAAACAATCGTCTGATCGGTCAGTACAAAGGTATCAAACTTGCAGGAAAGACGATCACCGTACCGGGAAAAACCGTGAAGATAAAACTGGATACAGATGCGGCCGGAACAGACTGGGGATTCAAAGTGACCAGTATCAAAGAAGATGCAGGTAACGGCACAGAAACAGGAGGAGACGGCGAGAAAGAAGATCAGAACCTGAAAAACGGAACCGTATCTGTGAAGGAAGCATGTATATACGATGGAAGTGCGAAAACACCTGAGTTGACTGTATCTTATGAAGGTACCGTGCTGACAAGAAATGTGGACTATACCGTATCTTACTATAATAATATCAATGCAGGAGCAGCAACGGCAGTTATTACCGGTATCGGTCAGTATACAGGTTCTCTGACTTACACCTTCTCCATCGGAAAGGCACAGGCAGATCTGGCATTTGCCAACGGAAATACAGAGCACTATGTCGGAGAACAGTTCACGAATCCACTGACGGTAAGAATGGCGGGCGGAAAAATCGTCTACCGTTCTTCTGATGACAGCATTGCATCGACAGATCCAAATACAGGACTTGTCACCGTAAAACGTGCCGGAAGAGTACAGATAACAGCTGCAGCAGAAGAAGGTGATAATGTATACGGTGGAGAAGCTTCCTTTGTGCTGAATGCAGTGAGTGTACAGAATAGGATTCAGGCTAATCAGATTCAGGCTTCCGATGTAATGCGTACCGCATCGAAAAAAGTACAGAGCTTTAAAATTTATGCATCTGCAAATGGAGCAGCCTTAACGTTTCGTTCAAATAATAAAAATGTTCAGGTAAATGACAGCGGACAAGTTACGGTAGCAAAAAATTACACCGGCAAGGCAGTTATTGTGATCAGAAGTGCTGCTTTCGGCAGATATGCGGCAGCAGAGAAAACCATCGTAGTAACCATAAATCCAACAGGCACATCGCTTGGTTCCTGCAAGAATGTCAAAGGCAGAAAAGCACAAATCAGATGGAAGAAAAACAAACAGGTTAGCGGTTATGAGATCCAGTATTCCACAAGTAAAAACTTTAGAGGTGGAGTAAAGAAAAAAATGATCAAAAAAGCAGGTACAACAAAAGTAACGCTGACAAAACTGAAAAAGAAACAGAAGTACTATATCCGTATCCGCACTTACAGAAAGAATGGAGGTGAAAAGACGTACTCTTCTTGGAGCAGGGCAAAAATGGTTAAAATTAAAAAATAATGGATATGAAAAACAACAAAGAGACCTCCGGCAGTAATGCCGGAGGTTTTCTTGATACGAAAAATGTATCGGACCTGTCATGCATGAGCAAATGCCTGCTTATACTGTTTATATAGGAAAAACAGGAGCGTTTTATATGAAAAAGTGGAAAACAAGGGGAATCAGCCTGCTGCTTGCACTGGTGCTCATCACAGGTGGAACGACAGCTGCATTTCCAGGACAGAGTTTTGCAGAAAACGTGGAAATCGAATCACCGGCAGCCTGCCTGATGGAGCTGACGACCGGGAAAATCCTGTATGAAAAAGAGGCGGATACAAGGCGAAGCCCGGCGAGTGTCACCAAGATCATGACCACACTGCTGATCATGGAAGCAATAAAGAGCGGGAAGATCACACTTCAGGATGAAGTGGTGACAAGTGCTCATGCCAAATCTATGGGCGGCTCGCAGGTATTTCTGGAAGAAGGGGAAAAACAGACGGTTGACACTTTGCTCAAATGTATTCTGGTGGCATCCGGGAACGATGCTTCCGTTGCCATGGCAGAATACATAGGCGGAAGCGAAGAAGCTTTTGTTCAGAAAATGAATGAGCGGGCGGCGGCACTTGGCATGGAGAACACACATTTTGTGGACTGCTGTGGCCTGACGGATTCGGATGAGCACTATATAACGCCGCGTGACATTGCAATCATGTCAAGAGAGCTTCTGCTGAACTTTCCACAGATCGAACAATACACAACAATCTGGATGGAGGATATCACACATGTGACGGCAAGAGGCAGCAGTGCCTTTGGGCTTACCAACACCAACAAGCTTCTCAGAAGCTATGACGGCTGTATCGGACTGAAAACAGGCAGTACCGGCAAGGCAAAATTCTGCGTATCGGCAGTGGCAAAACGCGGCGATATCACACTGATCAGCGTGATCATGGCAGGACCGGATTCGAAAATCCGGTTTGCCAATGCGGCGACGCTGCTCAACTACGGATTTGGAATCTGCCGGATCTACAAAGATGAAGAGCCGCCGGAAGCCGGAGAAATCAAAGTGACCGGCGGAAAAAAGAGAAATATTTTGTGCACATACCGGGAACCCTTTTCTTATCTGGATACCGAAGGCGTGGACTTTTCGCAGATTGAACGAAAGCAGATCAAAGAAGAAACACTTGCAGCTCCGGTGAAACAGGGGGAAAAAGCCGGAGAACTGCAGTATTTTCTGAACGGAAAACAGATCGGAAGTGTGGATATCCTGACGACAGAAGAAGTGCAGAGGGCAGGTTTTGTGGATTATTTCCAGGAAGGTGTGGAAGCGTTTTTACTTTAGGATCGAAATGATGTTAAGCACCAAAAGATGCCATACGAATTGTTCCGTACTTCGTACTCCCACAATTCTACCCGCTATTCGCATATCGTGAAGCTTACGCTCCACTTTTATGCTCATATCGGGGCGGGTCATTAAGCCATAAAACCACTCTTGTGCAAGCACATCGTGGTTTCAGGCTTTTGACCCTGGCATCAAATATATTTTGACCATAACGACATCCTATGTTATAGTTGTAGTTATGAGAAAGATATTTTATGAGATAGGGACAACAAAAAAACAGAAAGAAGATACCACAAAGCGAGAAATGGTCCTGTTTTGTTTAAGTGACCTGCACGGGACCTGTTACGAATCAGGAAACCGGCCGATCATCGAGTGTGCCTGGGATCAGAAACCGGATCTGATACTGGCTTCGGGCGATATGTTAAGCGGAGACAGGGAGGAGGGTGATGCCATAGCCGTGGCTCTGCTCTCCCGTCTTTCGGATCTTGCACCGGTCTGTTTTGTAAACGGAAACCATGAGATGTGTGTGGAGAGACATCAGCCGGAGCGATATCAGAAATTTATGGATGATCTGAAAAACGGCGGCGTGCAGGTTCTGCACAACGAGACGGCATGGTTCTGGATCGACGGTGAGAAAGTTGCCGTGACCGGGTATGAGCTGCCGTGGGAATATTACCGGCGGTTCAGCCGCAGACATCCGTCCGTTGTCGGCATGGAGCGAAGCATCGGAAAACGAAAACAGGATGCATACCAGATCCTTCTGACACACAATCCGGTCTTTTTTGAAGAATATACTGCCTGGGGTGCGGACTTTACTTTTGCCGGACATCTGCACGGCGGTTTTATCCGTCTGCCGTATTTTGGCGGAGTCATCAGCCCGCAGTTCCAGCTGTTCCCGAAGTACGACCACGGTCTGTATCAGATGGATACAAGCAGCATGGTCGTCGGTGCCGGCATGGGTAATCATTCCGGTCTGTTTCGGATCAACAATCCGACCGAGATCGTTACCGTACGGATCAAGAGGTGAAATTATGGGGATTGCAGTAAAATTACAGGCTTTTGAAGGACCGCTCGACCTGCTTCTGCACCTGATTGAAAAGAATAAAGTCAGCATTTATGATATACCGATCGCTGAGATCACCGACCAGTACATGGCGTATCTCCATGAAATGAAAAAGCAGGATCTTGGCGTGATGAGTGAGTTCCTTCTGATGGCGGCAACGCTTCTGGATATCAAATCACGGATGCTGCTCCCGAAAGAAGTGAACGAAGAGGGCGAAGAGGAAGATCCGCGTCAGGAACTGGTGCAGCAGCTGCTCGAATATAAGATGTATAAATATATTTCTTATGAACTTAAGGAACGCAGGCAGGATGCCGCCCAGGTTCTCTACCATAAGCAGGATCTGCCGGAAGAAGTGAAGGCATATAAGCAGCCGGTATCCACAGAAGAGCTGCTTGCGGGCGTGACACTTTCCAGGATGCACCGGATTTTTGTGGATATCATACGGCGGCAGAACAACCGCATCGATCCGATCCGCAGTACGTTCGGCACACTGCAGAAAGAAGAAGTAGACATGGATCAGATGCGGGAAAAAGTGGCAGAATATATTGAGCAGCACGAAGTCTGCAATTTTCGGGAACTGCTTCTTGGACAGGCAACGAAAATGCAGGTTATCATAGCATTTCTCATCATTCTGGAGATGATGAAGGAAGGCGTTATTACGATCGTTCAGGAGGAAAGTTTCGGTGAGATCCACATCGCAAAAAACAAGACAGATGAAAGCGGCAGTTGAGGCGATCCTGTTTGCCATGGGCGGATCGGTGGAAGTCGAAAAGATTGCAGCGGCACTTGAGATGAAGGTTGAAAGTACAGAAGAACTGCTCGCAGATATGATGGAGCAATATAAAAAAGAAGACAGAGGGATTCAGATCGTGGAGCTGGAACATGCCTATCAGCTCTGCACTAAAAAAGAGATGTATGAATATCTGATCCGGGTGGCGAAACAGCCCAAAAAGGCAATACTGTCTGATGTGGCACTGGAAACGTTGTCGATCATCGCCTACAAGCAGCCGGTCACAAAAGCGGAGATCGAGAAGATCCGCGGGGTAAAAAGTGACCATGCGATCAATAAACTGATTGAGTATGATCTGGTCAGAGAGCTTGGCAGGATCGATGCACCGGGCAAACCGATCGTTTTTGGAACAACGGAAGAATTTTTACGCAGTTTCGGAGTGCAGTCGTTGGATGAGCTTCCGGTGATCAGCACGGTCAAAATGGAAGACTTTAAAGCAGAGGCAGAAGAAGAAGTACAGCTGAAACTGGACATATAGGGATATTGAGGCAGAAAGATACCGGCCTTTGTATCCGGGAAAGGATTGGAGATGTTTTATGCCAACCACATATACACATGATGTTTTTGGAAAAATGGTTTATCAGAAGCTTCCGGAAAATTTAAAAGAAATCGTGGAAGAGCATATGAATGCTTACCGGATCGGCCAGCATGGACCGGATATTCTTTTTTATTATCATCTGTTCCATGAAAATCCGGTCAATCAGAAGGGAATGGCGATGCATGAACAGATCGCAGCCTCGTTTTTTCGAAAATGCAAAGAATACTGTCAGGAAACCGGGGATGAAGAGGCACTGGCATATGTATTTGGATTTATCTGCCATTATATGCTGGACAGTACGTGTCATCCCTATATTGCAAAATACATGGAGAAGACCGGGGCAAGGCATGATGAGATCGAAACGGAGTTGGATCGTTATCTGATGGAAAGATCGGGGAAGAATCCGTTTCGTTTTAAGCCGGCAGCCCAGCTGAAAGCATCAAAAGAGAGCGTGCGTGCGGTCTCGGCCATTTTGGAACTGCCAGAAAAGACAGTGCGAAAAAGCATAAATTCTCTGAAATTTTATACGGGAATTACGGTGTGCCACAGATTTCCAAAGAGGATGCTTCTGCTGTGGGGGATGCGGCTGACCGGAGCCTATGACAGCATTCAGGGTCATATCATGCGAAAAAGACCGCTCAGACGCTGTGAACAGAGCACAGAGGAGCTGATGGCACTGCTTCGCCTGGCGATTCCGGAGACGGTGACCGTTCTGGAAGATTTTTATGATACGCTCGAAGATATACAGAATCTGAACGGTCGTTTTGAGCGGAATTATGAGTAGAGCGTATCCGATGTGCATAAAAAAAGAAAAAGAACACACACTGTAACATACCGGATGCCGTGTGCATGCGGAAAAACAGATGGGAAGTGTGTGCAGTGAAAAAAAGAATTACGGTGATCCGAAGCTTTATAATCTTTATGCTGTTGCTGCTTGCAGCACCGATATCAGCAAAAGCAGAGGATATGCAGCTGTACGCCCAGTCAGCCGTCCTGATGGATGGAGATTCCGGGCGTATTTTGTTTGGAAAAAATGAGCAGGAAGTGCGTGCCATGGCGAGCACGACAAAGATCATGACCTGCATTCTGGTACTGGAAAATACAGATCCATCCGATACGGCAGCAGCCTCCGAAAACGCAGCCATGCAGCCAAAAGTACACCTTGGCGTACAAAAGGGAGAAACTTTTTACGTAAAGGATCTGCTTTATTCTCTGATGCTGGAGAGCCACAACGATGCGGCTGTGATCCTGGCAGAAAAGACGGCAGGTAGTGTGGAAGCTTTTGCGGAAAAAATGAATCAGAAAGCAGAAGAGATCGGATGCAGCGACACGCATTTTGTGACACCGAACGGACTCGATGACGAAGATGCGGGCGGAGAACACGCAACGACGGCTGTGGATCTTGCAAGAATCCTGCGTTACTGCATCATGCAGTCACCGAAAAGGGATGAGTTTCTTGAGATCACCCGCACAAAAACGTATGAATTTTCAGATGTAGAGCAGAAGAAACATTACAGCTGTTACAATCACAATGCATTCCTCGATATGATGGAAGGGGCACTGACCGGAAAGACTGGATTTACCGGAAAGGCAGGTTACTGTTATGTTGGGGCACTGGAAAGCGAAGGCAGAACCTTTGTGGTGGCACTGCTTGGCTGCGGCTGGCCGAACAACCGGAGCTATAAGTGGACAGATACGAAAAAGCTGATGGATTATGCAAAAGAACATTTTTACATCCGGGAATTTGAAATGAATGCACAGACACCGCAGGTGCTGGTGGAAGACGGGATTCCGGCAAGTGGAAAGATCAAAGATCCATGTCTTGTAAAAACGGCGGTGCAGTCCCGGGGCGGGCAAACAAAAGAGCATAAGATCCGCCTTCTTGTATCGGATGAAGATGAGGTGAAGCTGGTCTGCCATATGAAAACGAAAACAGAGGCTCCCCTTGAAGCAGATACGGTGATGGGAAACGTAACGCTGTTTTTAAATAATGAAAAAATCAAAGAAAACGAGATCGTGACTGCGGATGGGGCAGAATGCATCAGTCTGTCGTGGTGTGCCGGGCAGATCATAAAAAAGTTTTTCATATCCGGATGATGACGGAAAATAAAAGGTCAGAATATCATTCGGTCATTCTTACATGCAAAGTAAGAGGTTTGAGGCTATGTTCAAAATTCAACGAAAGAGTTTAAAATTCAACGAAAAATGAAATAAAATGAATGTGCATGACGGAACATGAATGAAATTTGGATTATTTCTGGTGTTGTGCTACAAAAAAAGTGAGAAAAACGAGAAAATACTTGCTAAATCTTCCAAAAACCATTACAATTACAATCGGCAGAAAATTTTTTTTCTTTTAATAAATTATTAATGGAGGGCTGAACAATGAGTAATACAGCACAAAACTTGGCAAGTACAAGAATCGCTTCTTTACTTGATGAGAACAGCTTTGTTGAAATCGGAGGTTGTGTGACTGCCAGAAACACAGATTTCAACCTGAAGCAGACAGCAACACCGTCAGACGGTGTAATCACAGGTTATGGTGTGATCGACGGCAATCTGGTCTATGTTTACAGCCAGGATGCATCTGTACTGGGCGGCACCATCGGTGAAATGCATGCAAAGAAAATCGCACGTCTGTACGATATGGCATTAAAGATGGGTGCACCGGTGATCGGACTGATCGACTGTGCAGGTATCCGTCTGCAGGAAGCAACCGATGCACTGAATGCACTGGGTGAAATCTATGCAAAACAGGTACTGGCATCCGGTGTGATCCCACAGATCACAGCTGTATTTGGTACCTGCGGCGGCGGTATGGCACTTATGCCGGCTCTGACAGATTTTACATTCATGGAGAGCAAAAACGCAAAATTATTTGTAAATTCTCCGAACGCACTGGAAGGAAACGAAGTTTCCAAATGCAATACCGCATCCGCAAAATTCCAGAGTGAGGATGCAGGACTGGTTGACTTTACCGGCAGCGAAGACGAAGTTCTCTCAGGTATCCGCAAACTGGTAACGCTGCTTCCGGCAAACAACGAAGAAGATGCAGTGGATGACTGCAGCGATGATCTGAACCGTGTATGTGCAGATCTTGCAAATGCAGCAGGCGATACGGCGATCCTTCTTTCCAACATCGCAGATGACCAGGATTTTGTTGAGACAAAAGCGGACTATGCAAAAGAGATGGTAACCGGTTTCCTGAAACTGAACGGAACAACCGTCGGAGCTGTAGCAAACCGTACGGAAGTTTACGGTGCAGACGGTGAAAAAGCAGAAGAGTTTGAAGCAGTCCTGACTGCAAGAGGAGCAAGAAAAGCAGCCAGATTCGTAAAATTCTGTGACGCATTCAATATCCCGGTACTGACTCTGACCAATGTAACCGGTTTCAAGGCAGACAAACATTCTGAGAGATGCATCGCAACCGCAGTTGCAGAGATGACACATGCATTTGCAGATGCTACCGTTCCGAAGGTAAATGTGATCATCGGAAAAGCTTACGGAAGTGCCTATGTTGCCATGAACAGCAAGGCAGTCGGAGCAGATATGACTTATGCATGGGAAGATGCGAGCATTGGCATGATGGATGCAAAACTGGCAGCCAAGATCATGTATGCGGATGCTGACGCAGCTACGATAGGCGAAAAGGCAGCAGAATATGCAAGCCTGCAGGAGAGCGTACAGTCCGCAGCAGCAAGAGGATATGTTGATACCATCATTTCCGCAGAAGACACCAGAAAGTATGTAATCGGTGCATTTGAAATGTTATTCACAAAGAGAGAAGACCGCCCGGCGAAAAAACATGGCACGGTATAAGTGAGGTGAATAATATGAATCGAAAATTAAAAAGTTTATTGGCGATGGTCTGTGTACTGGCTCTGACACTTGCTATGTCCGTATGTGCATTTGCAGCAGATACCGTGACAGAGGATGAGGCTGCCAACTACAAGTCCGCAGCAGAGACACTGATCTCACAGATCGCAGGATTTTCTGATGAAGAAATCGAAAACTATCTTGCACAGGATGATGCATTTACCACGGCGACCATGGAGTCCTGGAAAAGTGTAAAAGATGAGCTTGGTGCTTATTCTTCCATCGTTTCCCAGGATGTGGAAAAAGACGGAGACGTTGTTACGATCTCAACCGTTGCTCAGTTTGAAAAAGCAAAAGCAGATGTTGTCCTGATGCTGGATTTAGGTCAGCAGATGTACACCAGCATGACCTACAGCGTACAGTATTCTCTGGCAGCAAATATGCAGCGTGCCGGAATGAACACACTGATGGGAATCGGCATCGTATTTCTGATGCTGGTATTCTTAAGCTTTGTGATCGGACTGTTCAAGTACATAGAGAAATTCCAGAATGTCGGCAAGAAGAAAGCCGCAGAGGAAGCACCGAAAGCAGAAGAGGCACCTGCACCGGCAATCGCCCAGAGCGAAGCGGCAGATGAAGATTTTGCAGATGACCTGGAACTGGTAGCGGTTATTTCCGCAGCGATCGCAGCTTACGAAAATACTTCAGGAGACAGTTTTGTTGTCCGTTCAATCAAGAAATCAAATAAATGGCACAGAGCCTGACAGGAGGATTTGAAATGAAAACATATACAATCACAGTAAATGGTACAGCTTATGATGTAACAGTAGAAGAAGGAACAGGAAGTGCAGCACCGGCAGCACCAAAGGCAGCTCCGAAAGCAGCACCAAAAGCAGCTCCAAAAGCAGCTCCGAAGGCAGCAGGTGCAGGTTCCGTTAAAGTAGAAGCTTCCGTACCGGGCAAAGTCCTGAAAATCGAAGCTTCTGTAGGACAGAGCGTAAAAGCAGGTGACAACATTATCATTCTGGAAGCTATGAAGATGGAGATCCCTGTAGTAGCACCTCAGGACGGAACCGTTGCAAGCATTGATGTTGCAGTTGGTGCAGCAGTTGAAAATGGTGATGTTCTGGCAACCATGAACTAAGATATTGGAGGTTGAATTATGTCATACGTAATCGATACGTTGTCCAACCTGCTCCATCAAACGGCGTTTTTTAACCTGACCTGGGGAAACTACCTGATGATCGCAGTTGCCTGTGTATTCCTTTTCCTGGCAATCGCAAAAGGTTTTGAACCGCTGCTTCTGGTTCCGATCGCATTCGGTATGCTTCTGGTTAATATTTACCCGGATATCATGGCATCACCAGAAGAGACATCAAACGGTGTAGGTGGACTTTTACATTATTTCTATTTACTGGATGAGTGGAGTATTCTGCCGTCCCTGATCTTTATGGGTGTCGGTGCGATGACGGACTTTGGTCCGCTGATTGCAAATCCGATCAGTTTCCTGCTTGGTGCAGCAGCACAGCTTGGTATCTATGCAGCTTACTTCCTGGCAATCCTGATGGGATTCAACGGAAAAGCAGCAGCAGCGATCTCTATCATTGGTGGTGCTGACGGCCCGACTTCGATCTTCCTTGCAGGAAAGCTGGGACAGTCCGCACTGATGGGACCGATCGCAGTGGCAGCATATTCTTATATGTCACTGGTGCCGATCATTCAGCCGCCTATCATGAAACTTCTGACCACAGAAAAAGAACGTAAGATCAAAATGCAGCAGCTCCGTCCGGTTTCTAAACTGGAGAAGATCCTGTTCCCGATCATCATCACGATCGTTGTGTGTATGATCCTGCCGACAACAGCTCCGCTGGTTGGTATGCTGATGCTCGGTAACCTGTTCCGCGAGAGCGGTGTTGTAAAACAGCTGACAGAAACTGCTTCAAACGCAATGATGTACATCGTAGTTATCCTGCTTGGTACTTCTGTAGGTGCATCTACAAGTGCAGAAGCATTCCTGAACCTGGATACTCTGAAAATCGTAGCACTTGGTCTGATCGCATTTGCATTTGGTACCGCGGGCGGTGTTCTGTTTGGTAAACTGATGTGCAAGCTCTCAGGCGGCAAGATCAACCCGCTGATCGGTTCCGCAGGTGTGTCTGCCGTACCAATGGCAGCCCGTGTATCTCAGAAAGTCGGTGCAGAGGCAGATCCGACCAACTTCCTGCTGATGCATGCAATGGGACCTAACGTAGCAGGTGTTATCGGTACAGCCGTTGCGGCCGGTACATTCATGGCTATTTTCGGTGTATAAAACGTTATTAACTTAGGAGGATATAGATCATGGCAGATATTGCAAAAAAGCAGAATAATGCAAAAAAACCAGTTGGTATTACAGAAACAATTCTGCGTGACGCACATCAGTCTCTGATTGCAACCCGTATGACAACAGAGCAGATGCTTCCGATCGTAGAAAAAATGGATCAGGTTGGATATCATTCCGTAGAATGCTGGGGAGGTGCAACGTTTGATGCTTCCTTACGTTTCCTGAAAGAAGATCCATGGGAAAGACTTCGTAAATTCCGTGACGGATTCAAAAACACAAAACTGCAGATGCTGTTCCGTGGACAGAACATCCTGGGATACCGTCCATATGCAGATGATGTGGTAGAATATTTCGTACAGAAATCCATCGCAAACGGTATCGATATCATCCGTATCTTTGACTGTATGAATGACCTGCGTAACCTGCAGACCGCAGTCAAAGCAGCAAACAAAGAAAAAGGACATGCACAGGTAGCACTGTCTTACACCCTGGGTGATGCTTACACCCTGGATTACTGGACAAAGATGGCAAAAGACGTTGAGAACATGGGTGCAGACTCCATCTGTATCAAAGACATGGCAGGTCTTCTGCTTCCGTACAAAGCAACCGAACTGGTAACCGCTCTGAAAAAAGCAGTTAAGATCCCGGTTCAGCTGCATACACACTACACCTCCGGTGTTGCTTCCATGACTTACCTGAAAGCCGTAGAAGCCGGTATCGATGTCATCGATACTGCAATGTCACCGTTCGCACTGGGAACTTCTCAGCCGGCAACCGAAGTTATGGTAGAGACCTTCAAAGGCACACCATACGATACCGGCCTGGATCAGAAGCTTCTGGCAGAGATTGCTGATTACTTCAGACCGATCCGTGACGATGCACTGGAGAGCGGACTGCTCAATCCGAAGAACATGGGCGTAAACATCAAGACACTGCTGTACCAGGTACCGGGCGGAATGCTTTCCAACCTGACCTCTCAGCTGAAAGAACAGCACGCAGAAGACAAGTTCTACGATGTTCTGGAAGAAGTACCGCGTGTAAGAAAAGACCTCGGTGAGTGCCCTCTGGTTACACCGTCCTCACAGATCGTTGGTACACAGGCTGTATTTAACGTGATCATGGGTGAACGTTACAAGATGGTAACCAAAGAGACAAAAGATGTCCTCGCCGGTAAATACGGTGCAACCGCAAAACCGTTCAACAAAGAAGTTCAGAAGAAGTGCATCGGCGATGCGAAGATCATCACATGCCGTCCGGCAGACCTTCTGGAGCCAGAACTTGGCAAACTGGAGAAAGAAATGGCTCAGTGGAAACAGCAGGATGAAGATGTACTGACCTACGCACTGTTCCCACAGGTAGCTGTAGACTTCTTCAAATACAGAGAAGCACAGCAGACAAAGGTAGACCAGACCGTAGCAGATACTAAAAACGGAGCCTATCCGGTATAAGCTGAGGATCTGATCAAAACTCAGGCAGATGAAACTCTGTTTCTGGAAAAATGCAGAACTCCTCCACAGGAAACGCGAAAGCGTGGAATGTGGGGGAGTTTTTTAGTGTTCAAAAAAATACCAAAAGTTAGAAAAAAATACATATACTTTCAAATAAAAATTTATCGTTGATTTCCTGGCAGGTGTAAAGAACTGAAATGCCGCACATTTTAAAATAGTGTTTGCAAAAGAATAGTATTGCATGTGCAAATGAACGAATTCCCCGAAGGGCACGTAAAAGTGCCT
>ERZ1673739.2159-NODE-2159-length-17663-cov-4.812926_pt1 | contig 17663 bp, 19 predicted proteins | sample MGYA00580210_ERZ1673739 | MGnify/ENA primary metagenome ERZ1673739 (study PRJEB41218, sample SAMN15661749) | gut metagenome | host: Homo sapiens | place: Canada: London | collected 2015-08-20/2019-03-30 | study: EMG produced TPA metagenomics assembly of...
CTGCTTATTGCTCTTCGCAATTGAAGCAGGGGACTTACTTGATTCGGTTAAAAAATGCCTTCTGTCACGCTCTGTTTTCCATGTCTGTTTCTTTTTGCAGTACAAAATGATTCTTTTTATAAGTAATGATGCCCTCTTTCTGCATTTTTGACAGTTCTGCTGACAGCGCACTTCTGTCCACTGCCAGATATTCTGCAAGCTGCTGTCTGTTAAAAGGAACATCAACGCAGTTTGTGTTCTGCTGTCCTGCTTCATCGGACAGATAGGCAAGCACTTTTGATCGGATGGTCTTCTTACTGATCTGATCTATCTTTCTGGTCAGTCTCAGATTTTTTTCCGCCAGGATTCCCACTAGGTTCTCTACCAGTCTGCGGTGAAATTCACACGCAGAAGTACAGGTTTGCAGAACTCTGTGTGCATTCAGCATTAAAACCTGCGTATCTTCTGCTGCCAGCGCGCTGATCAGAAGCGGCATCTGTTCCATACAGGCATATGCTTCTCCAAACAGCTGGCCTTTCACAAATCCTGAGACAATCTGACGCTCTCCCCAGTAGTCATCACTTACGATCTGAACACGGCCGCGAAGAATCATTCCAAAACATTGTGTGATCTCTCCTGCCTGAAAAATATATTCTCCTTTTTTGCAGGTTTTTACAGAAGCATTCAGGCATTTGAGAAGACTTTCTATTTCCTCCTGTGTAAATCCCCGAAACAATTTGGATTTACACAAAAAATCTATATCTGTCATAAACATCCTTTCCCGTATTTTGTTGTAAATACAACGGCTCTTTTTATTCTAATACACTATATTTTTAAATGCAAGGGGCTCTTTTTTTCCCTTGCCAATTTCACTGGGAACTATTAAAATGAGATAAAATACCTGGTACAAATAAGTCCTCCATGCTTATTGTCCTTCACAATTAAAGCAGGGAACTTACCTGATTCGATTAAAATATTCTCAGAAAAGATTGGAGATTTCACATATGACAAAACAGGAACTGGCCCTTGAGGTCATTGATCGATTAAAAAAGGAATACCCGGATGCAGACTGCACGCTGGATTATGATAATGCATGGAAACTTCTGGTAAGTGTCCGTCTTGCAGCCCAGTGTACAGATGCAAGAGTAAATGTAGTAGTTCAGGATCTTTACGCCAAATATCCTACTGTAAAGGCTCTGGCTGATGCCAAAGTAGAAGATATTGAAGCAATCGTCCGGCCATGTGGTCTTGGCAAAAGCAAAGCCAGAGACATCAGTGCCTGTATGAAAGTTCTTCATGAACAGTATCACGATAATGTCCCTGACGATTTCAATGCCCTTTTAAAGCTTCCGGGTGTGGGCCGCAAAAGTGCCAACCTGATCATGGGCGATGTATTTGGCAAACCGGCTATCGTTACGGATACCCATTGTATCCGTCTGTCCAACCGCATCGGACTGGTAGATCATATCAAAGATCCCAAAAAGGTCGAAATGGCCTTATGGCAGATTATTCCCCCTCAGGAAGGCAGTGACCTGTGCCATCGCCTTGTCAACCACGGCAGGGAAGTCTGTACTGCACGTACAAAACCATACTGCGACAGATGCTGTCTTAACGATATCTGCCAGAAAAACGGAGTTGAGGAAAAATAAAGCATCAGTTAATACTTTTTACGTTCTTTTAAACTGGCAAAAAACAGTTCGTAAAAATCATCTTCCCCTTCCAGCATGGGAGAGTTTTCACCTCCTCCATTTGTGCTTCTGCGCATGGTTGCATAAAACTCTTCTCCTGCTGTGATCAGATCCATTTCATAAATCTCATATCCCAGCTCTCTGCATTTAGCACAAAACGCAGCCAGAGAATGTTCCTCTTTTCTGGTATCCATCAGCTCCTGCCAGAGTTTGTCATCTTTCAGTGCCTTTTCCTTTAATTCATCTAACATTTCTGCGATTTCCATAAATATTCCTCCTCTTTTATCATCAAACACACTCTATACGGCAACCGCATTCGGGCAAAATATGCCGTGAATTGGAGCGTGCAGATTGCGGGAATGAATTTTCAAACACACTCTAATTCATAATAAAAAATATACTGCTGCATCACTCCCTTACAGCCTTGATATCTGCGGTTCGGAAAGCCTCTCTTGTAATGTTCGTCCAGAACCTGACGAATATGGGTATCCACCGGAAACGCATCCAGCTGATGCAGGGCAAAAAGACAGATGCAGTCTGCAACCTTTTCTCCCACTCCGTAGAGCCTGAGCAGTTCTTTTCTTGCCTCTTTATACTTCATGTTTCGGATTTTATCCAGAGAAACTTCTCCGGAAACAACTCTCCTGGCGGTATCCAAAACATATTTTGCCCGATACCCAAGATTGCAGGCTTTCAGCTCATCTTCACTGGCCTGTGCCAGTGCCTCCGGTGAAGGAAACGCATAATATTCCTCTCCGGATTTGCTGATCTTTTTCTCTCCAAATTCACGGCAGATGTTATCAATACATTTCCGGATTCTCGTAATATGATTCTGCTGAGAAATCAGAAAGGAAACGATCATCTCCCACAGATCCTGATTCAGAATACGGATTCCGCTTCCCATATCGGCTGCTGCCATCAGATATTTGTCTCTGGGATTAACTTTGCGAATATATTCTCCATAATCACAATCCAGATCAAAGTATGTGATCCAGAAACTCAGAAACTCTTCTTCGCTGCAGTCAAAATTTACAACTCCCCTCTCCTGCGTCAGTTCCAGGAATCTGTCTCCTGCAATCACACGATATTGGTTTTCTTCTGTCTGCTCCATCCGAAAACATTGTCCGGACCGGCAGATCTGTCCGAGATCAAAATTGTCCATTTCTATTGTCAGCATTTGTTTCAAAAGCTCCCTTTTTTCTTGATGAATTTCTGAAAGTATTATATACTATTTTGTGTATCCAGGCAAACTATCTTACCTGAAAAACTGATATGTTTGCCTTTTGTATAAAACATTTTTTTACATCCAATAGAAGGGAGTTTTTACCATGAAATTTATATATCCTGCAGTATTTCGAAAAACTGAGGAAGGAAAATACAAAGCATTCTTTCCGGATCTGGCCTGTTGTGAGGCAGAGGGCGAAACTCTGGATGATGCCATCGACAATGCAAACGACGCTGCATATAACTGGATCTATGCAGAAGTCATGGAAGATGAAATGGATCTTCCGCCAATCTCAGATAAAAGCGATCTGAACCTTCTTGAAGGGGACATTGTACGAAATATTCAGGTAAACATCCGTATGTATGACGGATGGGACGAATAAATAACCTCTTTTTTGAGATGAAGCGCAACAAATACGCATAAAATGGCATATGATAATTACACAAAACAGCTTTCTTATGGTATAATTTTTATATCATAGTAAGGCTGTTTTTTGCCATTAAAAAAGGAGGTATTTTTATGAAAATGAAAGGGTTGAAAAAAATCCTGCTCAGTCTGAGCATGGGAGTTATGCTGACTTTATCCACCATCTCTTCTGCGTCAGCCGCATCCGTTACCGGCGTCATTGCTCCTGTCCAAGAAGATGCAGAGCTTCCGGATGTCGAGGCTGCTCAGGAAAATGCAGACGCCGCCACTTATCTCGCCACACCTTCGGGGATCCGACAGACAGCTGCCTCTGTAAATTCCATCAGCCTGCAGTGGAACAAGGTAGCAAATGCTACCAGATATCGTATCAGCTTGAAACGCTATAACTCATCCGACAGTTTCAGAACTCTTGGAGAAGTATCTTCTCCTTCTGCCAAGATCAGCAAACTGTCTGCCGGTACCGCTTACACAGTCAAAATTGAAGCACGTAACAGTAAAGAGACCAGCAGTTCCTATGTCATCAACTGCACCACCCTTTATGCAAGGGCCAATATAAAATCATCCTACGCAACAAATAAAGGATATACATTCAATACTCAGGCTCCGAAACTGGCAGGCTCTATCAGCGGATATAAAGTGGTTTACAAAAATCTGCGTACAAATGCTACTCGGACTAAATATTACAGCGGATACAGCTTTACAATCCCAACTGTCAAGAACACTTTCTATCTGGTAAAGATTTATCCTTATCTGGTTCTGAATAATCAGCGATTTATTCACACTTCCAAACCAACCTCACAGTATATTGCCATGGAAGTAACGCCGAAGAAGGCAGGAAATACCAAAGACAGCATGACCGTGACCTGGGACAAAGTAACCGGTGCTGCCAGTTACAGTGTTTATGTAAAATATCCGGGCAGCGATTCTTACCGTAAAGTCATTACCACACAGAATAACATCTATAAGCTGACCAATATGAAACTGAACACCAATTATTATATGAAGATCGTGGCAACTAAAAAAGCAGGAAACAAATTATGGAAGTCTTATGGAAAGCCTTACAGACTGACCTTAACTACGAAATCCTGAATGATTCAGACTTCAGATTATAGACGAAAAGACTTGACACATCTTTGTTACTGTACTATACTGAAATTTGTAAATAAACGGGGAGCTTGTATCAGCAGGCTGAGAGGAAGTCATCAACTTCGACCCATATACCTGATTTGGATAATGCCAACGTAGGAACCTATACCATGTAAGTAATTGCGGGAGATGTCGTGGCATCTCCCCCTTTTTATTTTCATCACGCTGTCTGCTTATTACTTTTCACAAATTCAGACAAGCGACTTACCTGATTCGGTTCAAAAATTTTATATGAAAAAAAATAAGAGTGAACGAAGTTCATGAAGGGGTGCACCACCGCGGGTGTATTTTTTTGTGGACTTCTTTTTTACTTATCAGAAGAATCCTTTCTTCTGTTGTCTGATTTTTAGAAACTTATTAACCCAACAGTCTCGATTGACTACATCATGATTATACAAGGAGGAAAAATTATGCTTACGGTAAATGGAAAACAGATTTCCCTGACAGAGCCTGTCACTGTGGCAGACTATCTGGAGCAGAATAAGTATGTGCCCAGTCAGATCGCAGTGGAATTAAATGAGGAAATCCTGTCCAGATCTGAATATTCCCATACGTTTTTAAAAAACGGAGATATTATGGAAATTGTCAGCTTTATGGGCGGCGGATGCCAATAATAAATATAAACAGAAAGGATTTTATTTATAATGAATACAATAAATACATCAGAAGACAAACTTATTCTCGGAGGTCATGAATTTACCTCCCGTTTCATCCTTGGTTCCGGAAAATTTTCTCTGGATCTTGTAAAAGCATGCATCGAAAAAGCAGATGCACAGATCATCACTCTTGCATTACGCCGTGCCAATGAAGGCGGTCTTGCAAATATTCTGGATTATATTCCAGAAAACGTTACACTTCTTCCTAATACTTCAGGAGCCAGAAATGCACAGGAAGCAGTCCGTATTGCCAGACTTTCCCGTGAGATCGGATGCGGTGATTTCGTAAAGGTAGAAGTTATCCATGATTCCAAATATCTGCTTCCTGATAATTATGAAACGATCAAAGCCACAGAAATCCTGGCAAAAGAAGGATTTGTTGTAATGCCGTATATGTATCCGGACTTAAATGTAGCAAGAGAACTGGTCAACGCCGGTGCCGCATGTATTATGCCTCTGGGTGCTCCTATCGGTTCCAATAAAGGAATCTGCACCAGGGAATTCATTCAGATTCTCATTGATGAGATTGACCTTCCTGTAATCGTAGATGCCGGAATCGGCCGTCCTTCCCAGGCATGTGAAGCTATGGAGATGGGTGCTGCCGCAGTCATGGCAAACACGGCAATCGCTACCGCCGGAGATGTAGAGATCATGGCAGAAGCTTTCAAAAAAGCCATTGAAGCAGGACGAAGTGCTTACCTTTCCGGACTTGGCCGCACTCTCGAACGGGGAGCCAGTGCTTCTTCTCCTCTCACCGGATTTCTTCATGAGTAAAAAAATCATATGATACATAAACAGGAGATGGAAAAAATGAAAACCTCAGAAAAATCTGTTTCTCAGAACGGAGAACATTTTAATGAAAGTATTGTAAATGAAGTGATCCTGGAAGACATGAAAAAAAACAGAATTGACCACATGAAATATCTTCCGGGTATGGAAGTTCTGTCAGAGTCTACAATTATGGATCAGGTAATCTCTGCCATGAATGCCTATGATTATGACAAATATACACAGGCAGATGTACGTGCCGCTCTTGCCCATGATAACCGGACACCGGAAGATTTCGCGGCCCTTCTGTCCCCTGCTGCCCTGCCTCTGCTGGAGGAAATCGCACAGGCAGCCCGGATGGAAACCAGAAAGCATTTCGGAAACAGTGTATATATGTTTACCCCTCTCTATATTGCAAACTACTGCGAAAATTACTGCATTTACTGCGGCTTTAACTGCCATAATAAAATTCGCAGGGCACAGTTAAATCCACAGGAAATTGAAAAAGAAATAGAAGCCATTTCCCGTACAGGACTTCAGGAAATCTTAATCCTCACCGGCGAAAGCCGTACGAAATCAGATGTAAAATACATTGGTGAGGCATGTAAGATCGCCCGGAAATATTTTAAAGTAATCGGGCTTGAAGTCTATCCCATGAATTCAGATGAATATGCATATCTTCATGAATGCGGTGCAGATTATGTTACTGTTTTTCAGGAGACCTACAATTCCGACAAATACGAAACACTGCATCTTGCAGGACATAAGCGAATCTTTCCATATCGTCTGAATGCGCAGGAACGTGCCTTAAAAGGCGGTATGCGCGGAGTTGGATTTGCCGCATTGCTTGGCCTGGATGATTTTCGCAAAGATGCTTTTGCAACAGGTTATCATGCATATCTTCTTCAGAGAAAATATCCTCATGCAGAGATTGCTTTTTCCTGCCCGCGTCTGCGCCCGATCATCAATAATGACCGTATCAATCCCATGGATGTACATGAGCCGCAGCTTCTTCAGGTTGTCTGTGCTTATCGTCTGTTTATGCCATTTGCAAGCATTACAGTATCTACAAGGGAATGTGAACGTGTCCGTGATAATCTGGTAAATATCGCAGCAACCAAGATTTCTGCCGGTGTCAGTACAGGAATCGGCAGCCATGTAGAAGATATTGAAGATAAGGGGGATGACCAGTTTGAAATTTCTGACGGAAGATCCGTAGATGAAGTCTACCAGGCTCTTCTTTCTCACAATCTTCAGCCGGTTATGAATGATTATGTCTATCTTTGATCTTACGGATAAAAATACAGTTCCAGACAATACTTCCGAATACGAAAATATCATTGCTGTCACCAACCGTTCGATCTGTTCCCATCCATTTTTGGAACAGATCGAACGAGTATGCATGCACCATCCCAAAGCTCTTATTCTAAGAGAAAAGGATCTGTCAGAAGAAGATTATATTCTTCTGGCAGACCCCGTTATAAAACTTTGCAGGCAATATGAAGTTTTGTGTATTCCGCACTCTTATACAGCAGCATCCAGAAAGCTCCTGCAACCCCATATCCATCTGCCCCTGCCTCTTTTGAGACAATATCAGGGAACTCTGACAGATTTTAAGACAATCGGATGTTCCGTTCATTCTGTACAGCAGGCGCAGGAAGCACAGGCTCTCGGTGCTACTTATCTTACCGCCGGTCATATTTATGCCACAGACTGCAAAAAAGGGCTTCCACCCAGAGGTCTGGATTTTCTTGAAGAAGTCTGTGACCGTGTAGAAATTCCTGTCTATGCCATCGGCGGTATTCATCCCGGTACCGGGCAGTTATCAGAGGTGATGGCACATAAAGCTGCAGGTGCCTGTATCATGTCTGATATGATGAATATCTGAATAAAGATCATTCATCAAAGATCGTAACGATCTCTCCGTCAAGAATACGGTTGGTATTTTTTACAGCACAGAAGTTTCCACACATACTGCAGGTGTCTTCTTTTTCCGGTTTTGCTTCTGCACGATAACGTCTTGCCTTCTCAGGATCCATGCTCAGTTCAAACATTTCTTCCCAGTCAAGACGTTTTCTTGCATCGCTCATTCTGTAATCCCAGTCTGCTGCTCCAGGGATTCCCTTGGCAATATCAGCAGCATGAGCAGCAATTTTGGCAGCAATGATTCCTTCTTTTACGTCTGCTGCGTTCGGAAGGCGAAGGTGTTCCGCCGGAGTTACATAGCAAAGGAAAGCGGCTCCTGCTGCGGCTGCAATTGCCCCGCCGATGGCAGAAGTAATATGGTCATATCCAGGCGCAACATCTGTTACAAGAGGTCCAAGTACATAGAAAGGTGCTCCATGACATAATGTTTTCTGGATTTCCATATTTGCCGCGATCTGATTCATTGGCATATGTCCCGGACCTTCGATCATAACCTGGACATCTTTTGCCCATGCACGTTTTGTCAGTTCCCCAAGTGTGATCAGCTCTTCGATCTGTGCAGTATCTGTGGCATCTGCAAGACATCCCGGACGGCATGCATCACCAAGGCTTAACGTGATATCATACTCTCTGCAGATATCGAGGATCTCATCAAAATGTTCATAGAACGGGTTCTCCTGACCGGTCATTTCCATCCATGCAAACATAATGGAACCGCCTCTGGATACAATGTTCATAAGACGTTTATTCTGTTTGAAACGTGCTGCTGTTGCACGGTTCATGCCACAGTGAATGGTCATAAAATCTACTCCGTCTTCTGCATGCATACGTACAATATCGATCCATTCTTCAGAGGTAATTTTTCCAAGTGCTTTATGATAATATACAACTGCATCATAAATCGGAACCGTACCGATCATTGCCGGACATTCTTCTGTCAGTTTACGACGAAAGCTTCTTGTGTCACCGTAAGAACTCAGATCCATGATCGCTTCCGCCCCCATCTCTACTGCGGAATGTACTTTTTCATATTCCATATCTACGTCTTTCCAGTCACGGGAAACACCTAAATTGACATTGATCTTTGTCTTTAATTTTGCACCAACACCACTTGGACTGATGCTTTTATGGTTTTTATTACATGGAATAATTACCTGTCCTTTTGCAATCAGTTCTCTTAATTCCTTTACATCAAACCCTTCTTTTTCTGCTACGATTTCCATCTGTGGTGTAATGATTCCTTTGCAGGCTGCATCCATCTGTGTTGTATACTCTGCCATGTTTTTCTCCTTACTCTGTACAGAACACAAATAGTCTTCCGTATATTCTCTGTACAGATTCACTTATGATTTTTCAGTTTGGCGGATATTTCTGATCCACTTTCACTGTTTGACCAGAGTGTGTTTGAAAATTCATTCCTGCAATCTGCACGCCCAATTCACGGCATATCTGGCAGAAAGCATTTTTCAAACACACTCTAAATTCAATTAAGACTCAAGCGAATATTCGCAATTGAAACAGGGGACTTACCTGATTCGGTTAGATAAGAATCTCTACCATACAGTAAATAAGAAACTATATAAAAGGAAAGACTGCAATACACCAACAAGTATACTGCAGTCCCAAAGAACTATAACACTTACTTTCCCTACGTTGGCATTATCCAAATCAGGTTATGGGTTAAAGCAATACAGCTTACTCTCAGCCTGTTTACACAAGCACCCCCAAAGAGCATTTGAAATACTCTTTTTCTTAATTTCTCACATTGTATCACGTCACTTTACAGAAGTCAATACACTCACATGCGCAGTTTTTTATGAAACTCACGCAGCATCTCTTTTTTCTGAAAGATAAAAAGTCCTGCCAGAACCAGGAAACTGATCCCTGCACAGATGACAGAAGGATACCGGAATTTCACCAGCCCCGTCCAGATAAAAACAATCGGGATCAGCCCTGCCATCCCTGCCTGGATCAGATAGAAAAGATATTCTTCCCGTTCCAGTCGGTTAATTTTCGTAAGCACAGGAATTGATCCAAGAACTGCAAGAACCCCAAATGGAAACAAAAAATCCAGTGACCAGCCTCTCCATCCTGTAAAATAATCCCATAGAACTGCAAGTACTGTGATCAGAAAAAGCTGCCACATTTCATTTTTCAGCAGATTCCGGCGTTTATTATACGCAACAATCACTATCAGCCAGCAGCAGATACATCCCGCTGCCGCAAACCAGGCCCAGTTTATTTTTTCACAGGTAATATAATTGATCATCGCACAGATCACTGCAACAGCAAGACAAAGAAAAGTAAATCCCTGAAGCACCTTTTTGTTTTCTTTTTCCTGCAGTCTGCGTTTCTCACCACATCCCGGAAAATCATTAGTTTCTTTTCGGTAGGAAACATTTTCTTCCTTCAGTATCCGCATGAAATTACGTTCAATACTGTCATCCGGAATTTTGGAAGTAAATCCAAGTGTCATTTCATCTTCATAAGAACAGGAACACATCTGCAAAGAATTGGTACTGGCAAAAATTCCGAATCTTTCTATATAATTTCTGTATTCCTGAGGGAATTTCAAAATGCCTATATTTGAATATACTGCCGTAATACTTCTGCTTCCAAGATTTGCCCCTGCAATCAGAAAATACCTCTTAATTTCCAGTGGAACCACACGGATCAGTGGATTCTTTTCCAGTCTCACATATCCATTCATATGCATGGCAATCTTCTCTTTTACCAGTTCTCTGGCAAACTGTCTTTTTACATCCTGCAAAACTTCCTCAAAAGTAGTTGTGTCGCAAAATGTATATCCCACTTCAATCCAGCCAAAGAAATTGGTCATGGATTGTGAAGGAAAATAGTTTCTCAAATTTACAGGAATCATAAGGGTAACCGGACGGTTCTGTCTGTTCTTTGGTATTTCTTCCTGTATCGCACACAACATAACCGCCGTCAGAAAAACAGTAATAGAAACTCCTCTTTCCCGCGCTTTTGCATGAATCTCCTTTACCGGCAAAACTACTTCTGTAATATGCATATCGGAATGGATCAGCTTTTCCCCTTTCAGCTTTACCGCCGGTTTTTTCTTTTCTTTATCTTTGGGAACATCTGAAGAATAATACTGTGAAAAACTGTCCTCTTCCCTGTCACCTGCAGTAATTTTTTCTGTTGGTTCTATCCTCATAAGATTTGCTTCCGGATGAGCCAGAATCAGATAATTTTGTACCAGTTCCTGCAAAAAATGCATGGCTCCCGTTCCATCTGTCAGTGCATGATATACCTCAAAATTAATGCGGTTCTTATAATAAGTCACTTCAAAAAGCAGTGATTTTTTATCCGGAATATACAGTCTGCTGCAAGGCGGTTTTTCTTCTTTTTGCACTGTCGCCCTGATCTCTCTGTGTTCCAGATAAAACCAGAAAAGACCCTTTCTCAGTACAGCCTGAAACAGCGGAAATTTTTCCATCGTAAGATCCAGCGCAGACTGAAGGATTTCTCCGTTTACAGTTTCTTTTAACTCACAGTAAAATCGAAAAACCCTGGTATCATTTTTTCCTGTTACAAGCGGAAAAGCCAGCGCCGCATTATCCAGTTTTCTCCATTTTGAATATCCTGATTCCATTTTTATCACTCCTCTTCGCAGAGGTATTACTCTGTTTTTTTCACACATTTACAGTCTGACTGTAGCCGTCGTCCATAACTGGCATTCAGAAATTTATTAATATATCCAAAGCTCTCCTGAACATGAAAAAACTTAATTCCCAGGGCAAAAAATCCATGAAGTGCCCCATGTATCCGATGCACTTCCACCCTGTTTCCTGCTGCCTGAAGTTTTCTTCCAAAAACTTCTCCCTCATCCCTCAAAGGATCATATTCAGCCGTAAGAATCAGTGTTTCCGGAAGGTTTTGCAAATCTTTCTCCAGAATTGGCGCAAAGTAAGGATTCTGTCTGTCTGTCTCTGTCCTCTGGTATAAATTCAGATAATCTTCCATTTTTACAGCAGTCAGAAGATAATCCTTTCCGTTTTCTTTTACAGAACGATAGGGAGATTTCTCTGTATAACAGTTGCCCAGGGCAGGGTAGATCAGAATCTGTCTTCGCGGGGTAAATTCCTTTCGCTCTCTTGCCAGAAGACACACAGCTGCTGCCAGATTCCCTCCTGCACTGTCACCCATAATCGTAATTTTTTCCGGTTCTGTGTGCAGCAGAAGCCTGTTTGTATAAAGTGCTTTCGCTGCTGCATAACAATCCTCAAGCGGAATGGGAAATTTATGTTCCGGTGCCAGCCGATATTCTACGGATACTACAATATGCCCGGTATCCTGCGCCATTCTGGCACAGACACGGTTGTATGTCTCCACACTCTCTGTTACCCAGCCGCCTCCATGAAAGAACAGCAGCACCGGAAAAGTATTTCCCTCTACAATCCCGGCCTGCATTGCCTCTTCTGTGGGAAAATAAAGCCTGATGGGAATTTCATAATCTCTATTATATACTTTTGCATCCAATTTTTTCAGGAAAATATTCATAGCATCCAGTTTCTTTAAATCTGCCAGCCGCCTGGAAGATTCCAGTTCAATATTTCCATAGGAAAGTGCATGCAGAATGGCTCTCATTGTCTTTGATATCAAATTTCTGCTCCTTTTTTATGTCTGTCAAAGATGTTTCTTTTCCTATCAGTCATGGCGTTCCTGCGTGTTGGTGTACATTTCACAGAATCTGGCTGCAAAAGCAGGCGGCTCACCTTTGGCATACAGGTGAGAAACATCCCCGAACGCACTGATACGAAAACTTGCGATTCCCTCTCTTCTTTCTTCTGTATTAACTGTGGTAACAGAAGTTGGAGCCGCGCAAAATCCATGCCACAATACCATAGGAGAAGCTCCGATCAGATGACTGAGAAGAACACATTCCAGTCCGAAATGACAGAAAAATACAAGTGTGTCATCGTTTGGTTTTTCCGCACGATAATAATGCCCTTCTCTTACATATCCATGTTGCGCAAGAAGTTCATCAAACTTTCCGGTTACATAATCATAATTCTTTTTTGCATTTCCTTCTTCCATTCTTTCATTTTCAAACCAGTGATCATACTGATAAAATCTTTCTTCTTTTGTCCAGTCCTGCGGAAGCCAGTCCCACAGAATTTTTTTCCTCTCAGTCTGATCCGGACGGTTGATAAATACATCAAATTCCCTGAGCCAGTCGCATTCTACTGCTGTACGGTTGATTTTTTTTAGTGTACAGGATGCAGTATCTTTTGCTCTTCCAAGAGGAGATACATACAGATAATCCAGTTTCATTTTTGACAGTTTTTCAGCAAGATATTCTGCCTCTTTCCAGCCTTTTTCCGTAAGAGAATCAATCGTATAGTCCGGGTCTCCATGTCTTATAATCAGTAACTTCATGTTTTTTCTCCTGTGTTTATTTTTTTTATTACAAATGCATCGGAATACATATCCAGGCAAATATTTCTACATAGTCTCCTTCAATATAGTATCTGTCAGATCTGCCCCGCTGATGGTTCTCTGCCATCTGTTTTCTATTTTCGCTTCCCCTTCCCTGAAATAAGGCAGACGTTTTTCTTCTAGCTTTTCTGTCTTTCCCTGTATATACTGGTTCAGTCTTCGTCTGCTGCTTTCCAGACGGATGATCACATTTCCCATCCGCAGATCAAGAAGCTCAAAACCAAATGGCTTCGCATCTTTCATCCAAAGCTTTTCTCTGTATTCTTTCAGTTTCCACATATTTTCTATGATTCGTGGAATATCTTCCTCACAAATCCTTACTAATGTGGATAACTCTTTCTTATCATACGCCTTTTTTATGCGTATGCCAAGCTCTGCCTTATCTGCAAGAACCTCTGCCAGATAACGATAATATACAAACAGAGTTTCATATCTGCCAGTCTGCTTTTCACAGCTTTTCAGTTCTGTAAAAAGCTTTTTATAATATTCACCAGCCTGCATATTTTCCTCTAAATGTGCATCAAAAATTCCAAGCAAAGCATCCTGATACAGCAGATATTTGGATGGATTTTCGGAACGGATATTTGCCTCTTCTCCCAGAAACAGCCTGTCAAACCGGTCCAGTTTCAGAAATGTTTCCAGGCTTACACCCGTTGTGATCTCAAATTCTTCTGCAAATGTTTCCTCCTCAAATTTATCATGAAATCCCAGATGAGCAAACAATACCACCCCTGGCAAAACTGTATCCACCGGTGTTTCCGCTCCGTTATCCATCCACGCAGTACAGAATATTTCTTTTACCTGGTATTTTTTACACATGGCAAGGGCAGTTTTTTACAGATGTCCAGCACTCTTTTGCAATGTTCCTTCATTAAAACAGAACTTCTGGTATATCCGTTTTCTTTCAGATAATTTCCAAGTCCAAGCTGAACTGCCTCATCCATCCCCAGATGTACACGCTTCGTATGAAATGAGTTTCTGACTGCTGTAAGCATCTCTTCTATCAGATGATAAGTCGCTTCTTTTCCAACCTGAAGAATATCCGGAGTATCTTCTATATAGAGCAGCAGGCGGTTTAATCCCAGAGATGCCAGAATACGAATCAGTTCTTTCACTTTTTCTACTGTAAAAACAGAATTCCTGGAGCAGTCAAGCATCAGTCCATTTCCTGTAAAAGATACGGTTTCTCTTTTACAGTATTCCTTTTTTTCCAAATGTCTGCATATCCAGGTCAGTCCTCGGAAATAATGTGCCGGTTCCTGACAGTAGATCTCCGCTTCCTGCCCTTTTCGTTGAATGATCAGTTCTGAAGTTTCTCTAAATTCTACTTTCAATCGTATATCTGATTCCGAATTTTCCTTCTGTATCTTCATTTCTTCCAAAAGCAGACAGGTTCCTTCTTCAATTCTGAAGATATCTTCTTGTTTCCCCTGTAATATAAGATTCATAAATAAATCCTTTCGTTTGTCATAGGCAGAAACCCACTTCTTTTAAGAGGTGGGGAAGCCTTGTAAATTTCCTGAAATATATATCTTGCTTTGTCATAATATTGACATAGAGAAAACCGTTGGGTGCATTGCTCTGAAGGCACTCTTATATGCATTGACAAATTAAGATATAAGGTTATTGCAGCGAATCGTATGCAATGTAAAATCTTAAATATAATAAAAAATGCTATATCATATGGGAAGTTTATTACAACCGAGTAAACTCTGTTGTTTCATTATAATTCCCTTCATTTTTATTTGCAATCAAAAAAGAAGCGGTCACTGTTTAATCTGTAATCAGTAACACGCTTCTCAAAATATTTTCCACAAATTTTATTCCAGTAATCTTCACATATGCTGATGAAGATATTTTTCCCTGGTTGCCATACCGCCTCTGATATGACGTTCCTGTTTATTCACATCCAGGACCTGACGAACCTTACCCGCAAGTCCCGGATTAATCTGGCTTAGACGATCTGTACAGTCTTTATGTACCGTTGACTTACTGATACCATATTTTTTTGCCGCCTGACGCACTGTTGCATTATTGTTTATCACATATCGCGCAATTTCAATTGCACGTTCCTCAATATAATCTTTCACCTGTGAACCCCACATAGTTTGCTTTTTTACAATCTATGCCAGATTTATAAAATGTATGTACCAGATTCCTGATACTTTCCCGATTTGGGTCAGGTGAATATTTGCAATTCCCAGCTACTGCTTATTGTTTTTCGCAAATTAATCAAGAGCCTTCCCTGATTTGTTAGAACATAATTCTTCCTATAATGACATCCTCATTTGCATTTATATGACTCTCCATTATCTCTAAGGATACCTCTCCCGGAACTCCGATATAATATCTTAACCAACAGTCAGAAAAATTATCATTATCAAAAATATCCACAGAACAATCTGTGTCAAACTTTTCCAGCTCTTTATCATCTTCTGAATAATCCAACGATACTTTATCGTGTATATGTTTCCTCAAAAATGTCTTATCTGCATAGGTGTGAAATTCCAAAAACCAGTCTGTATCTCGCCATCCATTCTCTGTATAATATCCATTATTCACGCGCCCATATTGTGAAACCTGTGCTTCAGTCCAGTCCTCTCCTGCCTGAAGAAAAACAAACTCACAGTCTTTGATTATTTTTTGAATTTCACTGATCTTTCTGTTAATTTCCTCCCAGTTGATCTTTTCCACATTTATCTTTTCCATTCCTTTATTTTTTCCCCTTTTTCTTTTACACTTTTTCCAATCGCTCTTACCAATAAGTGATTTTTCTTATCAGGAAAAAATCCCGCCTGGTAGGACTTTTTATGTAATGGAATTTCCTATTACTAAAAACTCTGAATTTAACAATACCCTTTTACCGTACCAGACAGTACAGGTATCTGTCAAATCCAGAGTTTCCTTATCTTTTTGCCAAGCAGATTTCAAAATCCGCTTCGCTGCTTACTTGATTGGGTTAAAACTTAATTTTCTTGCCTTCCAGTCTCCACTGTCTGAATTCTGCTGACGCTGAAAGAAGAAGGTCAGAAGAAGAATTCAGTGCAGTTTCTACTGAATCCTGAATTACACCGATAATAAATCCAACTGCAACTACCTGCATGGAAATATCATCAGAAATACCGAACAGGGAACAAGCCATTGGAATCAGAAGAAGAGAACCACCAGCCACACCAGATGCTCCACATGCAGATAATGCTGCCAGAAGGCTTAAAATGATTGCCGTTGGAATATCTACATGAATACCAAGTGTATATGCAGTCGCCATTGTCATAACTGTAATCGTAATGGCGGCTCCATCCATATTAATGGTAGCTCCCAGTGGGATTGTTACAGAGTAGGTATCTCTGTCAAGTCCCATCTCTTCACAGACTTTCATATTAACCGGAATATTGGCTGCAGAACTTCTTGTAAAGAAAGCAGTCAATGCGCTTTTTTTCAGGCAATGGAAAATCAGAGGATATGGGTTCTGACGAATACACCAGTATACTAATAATGGATTGGTTACAAAATAGATAAACAACATACATCCAACCAGTAATACTAACAGTTTTCCATAAGTAGTAAAAATATCCAGTCCATTGGTAGATACCGTATTAAATACAAGTCCAAAAATTCCAACAGGTGCAAGATTAATAATCCATGTAACTACTGCGGAGATTCCATTTGCAACATCAGCAAGAACATTTTTTGTCATCTTATCCGCTGCGCGGAAAGCCAGTCCCAGTAAAACTGCCCACATAAGAATTCCTACATAGTTTGCATTTACCAGAGAAGACACCGGATTGGCAACTACATTTAAAAGAAGGTTATTTAAAACCTCTGCAATACCCTGAGGTGCGCTTGTATCTGCTGCTGCATTTGTAAGTGTCATCTGTACCGGAAAGATCATACTTGCAAATACCGCAATCACAGCGGCTAATACAGTACTGAACATGTACAGAATAATAACTGTTTTAATAACACCTCCATGAGATTTCCCTGCATTGCATAATGAGCTGATAACAAGGAAAAACACCAGCAACGGTGCAATTGCTTTTAATGCACTGACGAAAACATCACCCAGAATGGAAATTCCCGTAGCCTGCGGTACTGCGATTCCAAGTATTGCACCCAGAATCAATCCTACAAGAATTCGCTTTACCAGAGCAATTTCCGTCCATTTTCCCCAAAACTTTTTCATTTCTTTGCTCCTTTCCATCTTTAACATGGTAAAACAATAATACTGTATATTATAGACGAAAAGACAGCAATATGCAATAATATTCTCTATTTTTATCCGCATATTTTATGAAAACAAAACAAAAAAAGAACAGCCCTGTGGCTGTTCCCTCTGCATATCTTCAAAACTACATACATGCTGACATTTCCCTGAAAATCATT
>ERZ1673739.2162-NODE-2162-length-17609-cov-10.180187_pt1 | contig 17609 bp, 17 predicted proteins | sample MGYA00580210_ERZ1673739 | MGnify/ENA primary metagenome ERZ1673739 (study PRJEB41218, sample SAMN15661749) | gut metagenome | host: Homo sapiens | place: Canada: London | collected 2015-08-20/2019-03-30 | study: EMG produced TPA metagenomics assembly of...
GAAATCCGTGGGACAGAGAATACCGGAAAAAGAAATCGCTAACTTCAAGTTTGTATATTTCATCAAAAGTTGTATATTTAAATAAACAAGGGGAGATGGTAAAATGAAAGCTCATGAATATTGGTTCAGTCACTATGGTGTCAGGAGAAATCCTGGCATCTTTTTTATGTTTTTTTGCACTTCAAAAAATAATTTCTAAAATCATGTCCGATTTTGTCTCTCCCAATACAGAGTATATGCAGCTTTTTCTTTTCGTTCTTCGGCGAGTTTTTCTTTGAGATTTTCTTCACGCTTATCGTCGAATACAACGGCTGCATTATTCAAAAATTCTTTCTTCCATACTGATTTTAGTATATCAGATTCATTATAATCCGTCCGAAAAAGTGTCTAAATTTATGAGACCATTATAGGAGAGTAAAGATAAAAAAAGGTGGTTTATTAGTCTGTTAATCGGTATAATAATGATTACAGGGATTATTTTGGATATTTGTAATATGAGCGTGACATGGATGTGTATGGTTCAGCTATGATCAGTCGGTTCCGAATGCATTATATATGACTGTGTATGCATCAAAGTGGCAGACGAAAAAAGGAACACAGCTAATGATACACAATACTATTATGATGTGAAAAACGAAAAAGTACTCATGATTTTTGACGGTATGGTTGATGGTGAAGATAATCCAGAGATTATTGAAAAAATACTTGTCATGCATGGAAAGCAACAGCAAAAACAACAGGAAGATCTGGATGATGCAGCAGTGTACAGAATTTGTGGGGATATACGCATGAAATTTCAGGAGGAACAATGAAAAGTAAAAAGATTGGGATGCAGGCACTAAAAATTGCGATAGGAAGCAGTCTGGCGATTTACATAGCCAATCTGTTTGGACTGAAGTATTCACTGGCGGCAGGGAGTGTTGCACTTCTTACGATGGTGACTACAAAGTGGAAAACTGTCAAATTATCGGTAGCGAGGGTTGTAACATTTATAATTTCAGTACTTATGGCGCTTATTATATTCTCGGCAGTAGAATCAGAATGGATGGCATATGGTATTTATGTTTTTTTTGTGGTTATTATCTCAGAGATGATCGGATGGGGAGCGACGATTTCTGTAAATGCACTGATCGGAATGCATTTTCTGGAAGTCAGAGATTTTGAAGTTGATTTTATTGCAAATGAATTTATGCTGGTATTGATCGGAATTACGATGGCACTGGTCCTGAACTTGTTTTATGATTATGGAAGTCAGCGCAAGGCGTTGGTCGAAAATATGCAATATACGGAAGAACGTCTGCAGATGATACTTGGAGAGATCTCGGCATATCTGGCGAATAAGGAAATGCAGAGAAATGTATGGGATGATATCTGTGCGTTGGAAAAAGAGGTTCAGGGCTTTATCCAGGATGCCTATGAATATCAGGATAATACGTTTCACTCACATCCGGGATACTATATCGATTATTTTGAAATGCGTATGAAGCAGTGCAACGTGATCCATAACTTACATTATGAGATGAAGAAAATCAGGCATATGCCAGATGAGGCAATGATCATTTCGAGTTATGTGTTTGATATGCTGGTATGTGTGAAGGAACATACAGTTCCGACAGCTCAGTTGGATGAACTACATGAACTTTTTGCGATTATCAGAAACAATTCACTTCCAAAGACCAGAGAGGAATTTGAGAGCCGTGCGATGCTGTACCATATCCTGATGGATCTGGAAGAATTCCTTGTATTCAAAAGAAGGTTTGTGGATGGACTGGATGATAAAAAGCGAAAATTATACTGGGATAATTAAGCTCTCATTTGTCAAAAAGAATGTGTTATGGCACATTCTTTTTGACACTTTCAGATCATCAAATTCCTGATAATAAAAAATCAGGAACCGGATGGGATACGGATAATAAGTTTTTCACCGTTTTTTGTAACAGAAGTAAGAACCGGGATATGCTTTTTGCGAAGCTGATGCACGACCGGGTAAATAGAAAACATATCTCCATCGACATAGACAGCTTCCGGTTTCGTTTTCAGCAGATCTTTTACCAGATCTTTGATATATTTTTTCCACTCTGTTTTTTTCATTTCTATTTCAGCATAAATTCCATTGATATCTAAAGCAGGGAGATCAGGCAGAGGTTTGTGGATAATTTTTACATGCGCGAGTTCTGGCAGTTTCATTAAAAGTGTGTCTGTAGAAGTGTCGGAACTGAGATTTACAAGGGTAATCTCGTCAGTAAAGGTATCCAGACTGATCTGACATGCTTTTCGTGCATCTTCTAAAGTAGCTGTAGTCATCAAAAAGCCGCCCTTGTGACAGAAAGAAGCACTCGAAAGACCGGTTTCTTTCTGGAGTTCTTCATTTTCCAGACCGAGCCATTCAGATGGAAAACTGCATTTATAATTCAGGGAATATTCTTTTTTCTGAGGCTGGATACAGTAACCACCGCGGTTGGATGGAAAAATAACGAAAGCGATATCTGTTTCGAAAAGACGTTTCTGGCATGGAATGAATTCAGGAAGGACTAGAATACGGGAATCAGCTTCAGGATTTTGTGTTTCGAGAATTTCTTCGATCCGCTTGTCAGCACGTTCATTTCCAAGGTAACGGGCAAATTTATTGTCAAGGATCATTCCGGCAACACTGACTGCACGGAAAAAGGCTTCATCGGTTCCGCCATCTTCATCCCAGGAAGGGTTGAAGCTTCCAATCAGTGAAGCCAGTTCATTTTTTTCACCGGTATTATCATTATTATCCAGTGGCTGGACAAAAGCTTCGTCAAACTTAGCAGCAAGATCTTCCCCCAGGATTTCGGTACCAAGTTCTTCCCAGAGAAGGCCGAATGCCGCGTAAGGGATGCCATTTTCACGGATGCGGCTGTCTTTCTGGTGATGGTCATATCTGCCGCGCCCAATGTCGAATATGATGCCGTCAAAGTCTTCGGGTACTTTATTACCGCGAAGGATTGTAATTTCCGGATTTAAATATAATAACAATGCAGAGGAAAATACATCATCTGCGTGGAATTTTCCACTATGTGTAAATGCGGAAGCATCTTTTAGGCGGATCTTTTTTAATAATTCATTCATCTTAATCTCTCCAAATAAAAATAGTTTTGCTAATGTAATAATGTATAAGCAGAAAAGGAAAATGTCAAGTGTGGAAAATAGTAGAATTCCGGGCTGTTTCGCAGAGAGGATGGGGAGTTTTGTCAGGATGTGTGATAATAATCCGGATCATAATGTGCCATCACGCTATGAAAAGATTTATGGATTTTTAGAACTCCCGGATACGACGGAGAAAAAAGTGGGTTCTCTCCGGCATCCGGGGGAAAAGTCACATGGATATGCAGCTGAGGTGATCGTAAGCTATCTGGAAGAACAGCTTATCTGTCAAAAATAGATTCCAGGATTCTGACAAAGTGTTCCAGCCCTTCCTGATCTTCTTCATCAAAACGGGCGAGAACAGGGCTGTCGATATCCAGAACGCCAACGATTTCATTTCCTTTATGAAGCGGAATCACGATCTCGGAATTAGAGGCGCTGTCGCAGGCAATATGTCCCGGGAACTGGTGGACATCCTTTACCAGCATAACCTGATTGTTTGCCACAGCGGTTCCGCAGACACCTTTACCGATTTCAATTTCAATACAGGCAGGTTTGCCCTGGAAAGGACCAAGGACGAGCCTGCCTTCTCTCATCAGATAAAAACCAACCCAGTTGATATTCAGAAGCGCATCACCGAGAAGGGCCGATGCATTTGCCAGGTTTGAGATCTGGTGAGGGATTCCGTCAATCAGACCGCGGAGGCGGATTGAAAGCAGGGAATACAGTGGCTTTTTATCAACTGGCCATTCAAAATTCGAAGTATTCATAAAAAATCTCCTTAAATATTTCCGTTTAACACATCTTCCAATGTAATCTCGTAGAAGAAATCATGTACCATTCCATCAAATTTCTTCCACAAAGGAAGCGTAATGCACTGCTCTTCACGGCTGCAGACCTCGGCACCTGGAACCAGGCAGGCGACTGTAGCAAGATTGCCTTCCGCAAGTTCAAGAATCTCGCCGATAGTGTATTCAGAAGGTTCCCTGGTAAGCTGGTATCCGCCCCCTTTGCCACGGCGTCCTTTTAAGAGTTTCTTCTTTACAAGAATTTTCAGGACAATTTCCAGGTATTTTTCGGAAATTTCCTGACGGATTGCGATCTCGTTAAGCGGAACATATTCTTCGTCCTTATGCTGGGCGAGATCAATCATCACGCGGAGTGCGTAACGTCCTTTTGTAGAAATCATAATTAGTTTTCCCCCATATTTTTATATGTACAATAGCAGCACCAGAGAGTTTAGGAACTCTGGTGCCTTTTTACCTATTATACCGTAGGGTTATATGTGTTTCAAGGAAAAAACAAAAAAATAAAATAACCTATTGACTTAGTAGGTAATAGATGATATTATACCAACTAAATTGATAGGAAATAAAGGTTATACAAAATAACCAGTACTGATAAATATGAACGGAGGAAGAAATAATGGCAGAATTTGATTATGAAGTAGTAAATGGAAGAAAGATCCGTGTACGTCCGCAGGAAGTTGTATCGGAGATAGATGAGAATGGATATTTTGTCCGCCAGCCAAATCATTTTACAGAAGGATTTGGAGAAGGAAAAAATCCGGTAGAAAAAGGCAGATACCATCTGGTATGGGCAAAGCTTTGCCACTGGTCTAACAGAGCTTCGATCGTAAGAGAACTTCTTGGACTGGAAGATGCAATCAGTGTCAATATGGTTGATCATGCAAAGCATGAGAAGAATCTTGGATGGGAATTCGTATACGACAAAGATCATATCGATCCGGTCCTTGGAATCCAGTTCTTAAGTGAAGCTTATTACAAAGCAGATGATGATTACACAGGAAGAACAACGGTACCGGCTCTGATCGATACAAAGACAGGAAAAGTTGTAAATAACGATTACACCTGGCTTACCAATTATTTTGAAGTAGATTTTAAACCGTTCCACAAAAAAGGAGCACCGGATCTTTATCCGGAAGAACTCAGAAAAGATATCGATGAGATGAATGACTGGCTCTTTGATAACATTAATAATGGAGTTTATAAAGCAACCTTTGCAAGATCAAAGGAAGCTTACTGGGATGCCTATAATTCTTTTTATGCAGCAATGGATATTCTGGAAAAACGTCTGGAAAATCAGAGATTTCTCTTTGGAGATTATGTGACAGACAGTGATGTGAGACTGTATGTGACGCTGGCGAGACTGGATATTCGTTACACCTGGCAGCTTGGACATACCAAACACCGCCTGATCGATTATCCGAATCTGTGGGGATATGCAAGAGACCTGTATCAGATTCCGGCATTCAGAAACAACACCTACTTTAAGGATTTCGCAAATCCAAACAACAAGAAGGTCGGCGCATTATTTTTTGAATCTTTCAATGCAAGATTTCTGGATGAGATCAATTTTGATGCATACTGGGGTGCACCGCATGACCGTGCACATTTAAGCAGCGATCCGGGCAATAAATTTAAGGCAGAAGAACAGTAGGAGGAACGAATTATGGCAGATTTTGAATATGTAGATGTAAATGGAAGACAGATCAGAGTAAGACCGAGAGAAACTGCACAGGAAATTGATGAATATGGAAATTTCCATCGTCAGCCAAACCGCTTCACGGAAGGTTTTGGAGAAGGGAAAAATCCGGTAGAAAAAGACAGATATATTCTTTTCTGGGCAAAAGGATGCAACTGGTCCAATCGGGCAGCGATCGCAAGAGAGCTTCTCGGACTTGAGGATGCAGTGAAAGTTGAGATCGTAGACTGGACAGACCGGGAAGAGAATCTTGGATGGGAATTTGTAAATTCCCCGGATCATATCAATTCGGAAACGGGCGCACAGTTCTTAAGTGAGCTTTACTACAATGCGGATGAAGAATACACAGGACGTACCGGCACTTGTAGATATCCCATCCGGTAAGGTGGTAAATAATGATTATTTCAATCTGACACTTTACTTTGAGACGGCATGGAAGCCTTATCACAAAGAGGGAGCACCGGATCTTTATCCGGAAGATTTAAGAGAAGAGATCGATAAGCTGAATGATATCATTTTCCGTGAGGTAAATAACGGTGTCTATAAAGCCGGATTTGCAAGAAAACAGAAGGCTTATGACCGTGCTTACAATATGGTATTTAACCGTCTGGACTGGCTGGAAGAAAGGCTTGCAAACCAGAGATACTTATTTGGTGACAGACTGACTGAATCTGATGTGCGTCTTTATGTGACACTGGTACGATTTGACTGTGCATATTATCCGGTATTTCGTCTGAATAAAAAGCTTCTCCGCGATTATCCGAATCTGTGGGCATATGCAAGAGATTTGTATCAGACACCGGGATTTGGCGACACAACGAATTTTGCGGCGATCAAGAAGCATTATCATATCGATTGCTGCCCGTCCAATGAATTTGCGATCGTGCCAAATGGACCGGATGAAACCTTATGGATGACACCACACGGAAGAGAAAAATTATCCGGAAAATAAAGAAAGAGGGGAATGAATGATGAAAGCAGTCAGAGTGACAGAAGAATGGCAGAGAGCCGGCGTACACTATGTGCGGACACAGGCAATGTGCCTGGGATTTAAGATCCCGCTTGAGGGAGAATTTTCAGATGACACACCGGAAGATGAATATATTCTGGTGATGGACGGAATTTATCCGGTATCCACCTGCAGGCTGCATTATCTGGATGAACATACCGGAAAAATTGAGCGCGTGGCAACACTGGAATCCTATAGGGGAAAACATTACGGACAGGCAGGGATCATTGAGGCGGAAAACTGGATGCGCGAAAAAGGTGTGACAAAAATCTATATCAATTCCAGAAAAGCGGCACTTGGATTCTATGAAAAGCTTGGCTATACCGCAGATTTTTCACAGGTAAGCGGCTCCGGAGAGTTTGAATGTGTGATGACGGAGAAAGAACTTGCGTAAATTTATGAAAAGAAAACTGGATTTTGGCAGAAAGATATTGTACAGTAAATAGCGACATTGATTTATAGAAACAGGAGAGATAGACAAGAATGAAGTACGGAATTGATACACGATGTCAGCATCTGGCTGACGATAATAAGGATGAAATATATGGGGCAATCAGTTATCCAATCTATCAGTCTGCAACATTTGCAAGAGACAGAGTAGGCGGAGGAAGTGGTTATGACTATTCCAGATTACAGAATCCGACGAGAGAACATCTTGAGAAGATCGTAGCATCGCTGGAAGAAGGGATCGATGCACTGGCATTTTCGACAGGAATGGCAGCAATCACAGCTCTGATGGAGATTTTTAAACCGGGCGATCACATCATCATTGATGAGGATCTTTATGGAGGAAGCGTCCGTCTGTTCCACAGCATCAATGTGAAAAATGGACTGACATTTACCAGCGTGGATTTAAGCAGTGTGGATGTAGAGGATTATATCCAGGATAACACAAAAGCAATTTATGCAGAGACACCGACCAATCCGATGATGCGTGTATCCGATCTGGAAGAACTTTCAAAGAAAGCAAAAAAACATGAACTTCTTCTGATCGTGGACAATACCTTTTTATCACCATATTTCCAGAATCCGCTGAAGCTTGGTGCTGACATTGTTGTGCATAGCGGGACAAAATATCTGGGTGGACATAATGACACACTTGCAGGTTTTCTGATAACAAACCGCGAGGACATTCAGGAACAGCTTCGTTTTATCATCAAGACGACAGGAGCAACCCTTGCACCGATGGACAGCTGGCTGATCCTCAGAGGGATCAAGACGCTTGGAGTCCGTATGGACAGGGCACAGGAAAATGCACTGAAGATCGCACATTTTCTGGAGAAGCAGGAGTATGTGACAAGGGTGCTTTATCCGGGACTTGAATCACATCCGGGCTACGAACTGATGAAAAAGCAGGCAAGAGGATTTGGTTCGATCCTGACCTTTGAAGTAGATTCCAAAGAGAGAGCATATCACATTCTGGAAAATGTAAAACTGATCCAGTTTGCGGAAAGCCTCGGAGGAACTGAGACTCTGATCACTTATCCGATTACCCAGACGCATGCGGATCTTTCCAAAGAAGAGCTTGACCGGAACGGAATTACAGACAGGATTCTGAGATTGTCTGTTGGAATTGAGGGAGCAGAGGATCTGATCGCAGATCTGGAAGCTGTATTAAAGTAAATCAAATAAAATTGTGTATAAAGCGGAAGATATCTGTGACCGAAGGTGTATTACCGGACGGATAGCCGGCAGATGGAATATGACCGTGCAGATAAGGAAGTGGCAGAAATGAGTAAAATAAAGGTAAATGAACAGCGGGCAGTCGATGAATTTCAGGAACTGACTGCGATTGATGCACCAAGCTTTGGGGAGCGTCAGATAGCAGACCGGCTGATCGTGAAATTAAAAGAACTTGGTTTTGAAGTAGAGGAAGACAATGCCGGAAAATATTTCGGAGGAAACGCCGGAAACTTATATGCATATCTTCCGGGAGATCTTCCGGGAGATCCGGTCCTTTTGTCCGGCCATATGGATACGGTTGAGCCATCCAAAGGCAAGAAAGGGATCATCGGAGAAGACGGTGTGATCCGTTCCGCAGAAAAAGCAGTTCTTGGAGCTGATGATGTGGCAGGACTTGTGGAGATCCTGGAAGGAATCCGCAGTGTAAAAGAAGCGGGAGTACCACACCGGGATATCGAGATTCTTTTTGCAATTGCAGAAGAGCTTTATATCAAGGGCAGCAGCGTATTTGATTTTTCAAAGGTTCGTGCAAAAGAAGCCTATGTACTGGATATCAGCGGACCGGTTGGAAGCGCGGCATATAAAGCACCGTCTCTGATTTCTTATCAGGTGGTAGTAACCGGGAAGGCATCCCACGCCGGATTTGATCCGGAGCACGGCGTTCATGCGATCGCTATTGCATCCGAAGCGATCACGCAGATCAGTCAGGGACATGTGGATGAAGAGACAACCTGCAATATCGGATTGATCGAAGGTGGGAGCGGAACGAACATTGTTCCGGAAAAATGTATCGTAAAGGGAGAAATCCGGAGCTATTCTCATGAAAAAGCGACTCGTTGTGTAGAAGAAGTGGAAAATACCTTCGAAAAGGTGGCTGAAAAACACGGAGCTGAATCAGAACTTACCTGCGAAGTTCATCTGATCGCTTATGAGACAGCAAAAGACAGTGTGCCGGTAAAACGGTTTGAAAGAGTAAGCAAAGAGCTGGGACTTGCAGGAGATCTTGTAGAGACATTTGGCGGAAGTGATAACAACAGCTTTGCGAAGAACGGGATTCCTGGACTGGTGCTGTCAAATGGAATGTACCAGGCACATTCGGTAAATGAATATACGACAATCAAAGATCTTGTGACAGGAGCAGAACTGATCGCCGGGCTGATCACCGATGAGCAGTAGTGGATGTTATTATACAGAAAAGACGCCAAAAGCGTCTTTTTTATATTGATAGAAGAAAAACAGATAAAACATATTGAAATTAAATGTTTTTAAAATAATTCCCTATTAACCTATTGACAAAGTAGGTAAAAGTGGATATAATGCAACTATCAAATTTGAAAGATCACTATAGAGATCACGATACATCAGACAGTAGAAAAGAGAGGTAGAAAAATATGAGCGATTATAAATTTGAAACACTTCAGCTTCACGTAGGACAGGAAGAACCAGATCCGGCATCTGATGCCAGAGCAGTACCGATTTACCAGACAACATCTTATGTATTTAAGAACTCTGCACATGCAGCAGCAAGATTCGGACTTGCAGATGCAGGTAACATTTACGGACGTCTGACAAACTCTACACAGGACGTATTTGAAAAGAGAATCGCAGCACTTGAAGGTGGTGTGGCAGCTCTTGCAACAGCATCTGGAGCAGCTGCAATTACATATACCATCGAAGCACTTGCAGCAGATGGCGGACATATCGTAGCGCAGAAGACAATTTACGGTGGAAGCTTCAACCTTCTTGAACACACATTGACACATTATGGAATCACAACTACATTTGTAGATGCACATAACCTGAAAGAGGTAGAAGATGCAATTCAGGATAACACAAGAGCCATCTATCTTGAAACTCTTGGTAATCCGAACAGTGATATCCCGGATATCGATGCAATCGCTGAAATTGCACACAAGCATGGACTTCCGCTTGTAATCGACAACACATTCGGAACACCATATTTGATCCGTCCGATCGAACACGGAGCAGACATCGTTGTACATTCTGCTACCAAATTCATCGGTGGACACGGAACAACTCTTGGTGGAATCATCGTAGATTCCGGTAAATTTGACTGGAAAGCAAGTGGAAAATACCCGGCAATCGCAGATGCAAACCCAAGCTACCACGGAGTATCTTTCGTAGATGCAGCAGGTCCGGCAGCATTTGTAACTTACATCCGTGCAATCCTTCTTCGTGATATGGGAGCAACAATTTCTCCATTTAACGCATTCCTTCTTCTGCAGGGAACAGAGACACTGTCACTTAGAATTGACCGTCATGTAGAAAATACAAAGAAAGTAGTAGAATACCTCTTTAATCATCCAATGGTAGAGCATGTGAACCATCCGTCACTGCCGAATCATCCGGATCATGCACTTTATGAAAAATATTTCCCGAATGGTGGAGCATCTATTTTCACATTCGAGATCAAAGGCGGACAGGAAGAAGCTCACAAGTTCATCGACAACCTGAAGATCTTTTCGCTGCTTGCAAATGTTGCAGATGTTAAGAGCCTTGTTATCCATCCGGCAACAACAACACATTCTCAGCTGACAGAAGAAGAACTGCTTGATCAGGGAATCAAACCGAACACAATCCGTCTTTCTATCGGTACAGAACATATCGATGATATCATCGCAGATCTTGAAGGTGGATTTGCAGCGGTTCAGGGCAAATAAATATTATACACACAGGAATTTTGGACGGAGGTTTTTCGAAACCTTCGTCTTTTTCGATGTACACAGAAAATTTTAAGGAGAAAACACTATGACAAAGGCACAGATCAGAAAAAATGCTTTTCTGAAATCCATTCCGATCATGTGCAGCTACATTTCCGAAAGGAATTGCGGCAGTCAGAAGTGTTGAAAATGCTGTGCGATAAGCGGAAATAAGCGGAAATCCAGTATTTTCGGATGGATCTCCCTTTGACCAGATGCAGAGATTATGCTATGATATGTACCGATACATGCGCATTTTTTATTTGACAACAATCCAGATGGAACTTTCTGTTCAAGAAAGAGGATTATGTGTCAGGGGACATTCTTTTTACAAGGAGAAAATCAATGAGTATAGATATTACGATCGAGGAAATGGAAGCGCTTCCTGCAGAGTCCTACGAGCTTTTTGATATCCGTGGCGAGATTGAGCGCGCCCATGGAATCCTGCCGAATTCGACGGCAAGCTCAGCAGATGTACTGATGGAGAATCCGCCGGAAGATAAGGAAAAGAAGATCATTATCTGCTGCAGCAGAGGACAGATCAGCAGGGATATCGCAGAAGAACTGCAGGAGCAGGGATATGAAGCATACAGCCTGAAGGGCGGTTATGTTGGATGGCTGATGGCAGATATGAAGAAAAAGGAAGCAGATGATGTCTGTGAACATGTGGAGCTTAGTATCCGCAAGAAGTTCAAAAAGAAGATCTGGTCCAAATTTACAAAAGCTGTCAGAGAATATGAACTGGTCAAAGAAGGTGACTGGATTGCAGTATGTATTTCCGGTGGAAAAGATTCAATGCTGATGGCAAAGCTTTTCCAGGAATTAAAGCGTCACAACAAATTTAACTTTGAAGTAAAGTTCCTGGTGATGGATCCGGGATACAGTCCGGAGAACCGGAAGGTCATTGAAGAAAATGCAAGGAAGATGAAGATTCCGATCCAGATCTTTGAATCCAATATTTTTGAATCGGTATTTGAGATTGAAAAATCACCGTGTTATATCTGTGCAAGGATGAGGCGTGGATATCTTTATAATTTTGCACAGCAGATGGGTTGCAACAAAATCGCACTGGGACATCATTATGATGATGTGATCGAGACGATCCTGATGGGAATGCTCTACAGTGCACAGGTGCAGACTATGATGCCGAAGCTTCACAGTACAAATTTTGAAGGGATGGAACTGATCCGCCCGATGTATCTGATCCGTGAGGATGACATCAAGGCATGGAGAGATTACAATGATCTGCATTTTATCCAGTGTGCATGTAAGTTTACCGATACCTGTACAACCTGCAACAATGAAGAAAATCAGTCAAAGCGTATGGAAATCAAAAAACTGATTGCAGAGCTTAAGAAGACGAACCCGTTTGTGGAGGGCAATATTTTCAAGAGTGTGGAAAATGTCAATCTGGATACGGTTGTCGGTTACAAGGCAAAAGGTGTAAGACACAATTTCCTGGATACTTACGATGATTAAAAATGACTGGATGTGCCGGTGGTATATCTGAGATATAAAGAAGAATGAAATTCCCGCCGGACAGGTACAGGATCTGCCCGGCGGGAATTTTGAGATTAAATGACAGGAATATTGACCTGTACCAGAATTCCTGACGTTGATCAGGATAAAACGGTTTCCTGCTGGTTCTTGATATCGTGGTAAATAACAAAACGTCCACGTCCGTTGTGCTTAGCTGTGTACAGAGCATGATCAGCAAGGCGGTATAACTGGCTGAAAGATTCAGCATCCGTTGGAGCAACAGCACAGCCGATACTGCAGGAAAGTTTCTGGCCATTTAGTTCCGGGATATTTATATTTTGAAGATTTGTATAGAGCTTTTGCAAATGCAGATGGATACTGTAATCCAGACGTACATTTTTCATCAGGATCATAAATTCGTCACCACCGACACGACCGATGATATCGGTTGTCCGGAACTGTTCAAATAAAGGTGGGGGCAAAACCCGCGAGGCCGCACGGCGTAGCGCCCCGCGCGCACGCCGACCTGCGGCCATACCACCGATTTACCACTTTTAGAGAGAGCCCCGATATGCCCGAGCCCATCCGAACGCGGATGGGCTCTTTCTCTGCCATCCGCGCCATCCACCTGCGAATCGAGACCTTGCGGACGGGCATGTCCGGAACGGAGGCGAGAGGGCATGTTCGACCCCATCCCAAAGGTCGACTGGCGGCCATGGAAAACCCCGGCGAGCTTGCCCCATCCCAGACCATTTCGTTCGGGGGTTTCCCACAGCCGCACGCCCGCTGCGCGCCTTGAAACGTTCCGTGTGGAAAACCCTCCGCTTTGCTGCGGGTTTCCCACACTCCACCGGCGCTACGCTGGGGTGGATATATTTTTAGAATACCAGTGATTTTCGGCATGGATGTCCCTAGCGAGACGTGCGTGCGCACGGGCTCGCGCCAGTCGCTGCCGGTCATCCGTCCCTTCCGGCACCGCCTCAGCGCTGCGCGCATAGGCGGTCGGCGCGGCCCCACTCGGAGATCCGCCCTCCCTTTCCGGGACCACGCGCCGGGCAGCGCGCCGCCGCTGGGTCGATACAGCCGCAAGGGTCCCTGTGTTGTCCCGGCAAGGCCATTCGGGTCGGGGCGCGCCTCTTCATCCGCGCGTATCTCCCCGACCGTAGCTGCCCTTTGATTCGCCCCTCATCGGGGTCCTTTTGATTACGCCCGCATGGGCGCAGCCGACCGGGCACGGCGCTATGGTCGATCTTCGATCAGCGCCGCTCATCCGTCTCGGTGCATGCCCGTTAAGTTGTGAAAAAGATGTCTCAGCCGCTTGCTGAATCGCCGATTCCGGCGTTCCCGTCGTCACGTTCGTGGTATAATCAAGCCGTGACGTTAGCAGCCTTGTCTTTTCCACTGCTATACATCGGTGGGGTGTTTGCGCCACCTCTCGATGGCGTCCACTTTATCAGATACCCGCCCGCCGTGCTACCGGCGCGGCGGGTTTCTTTTTGCCAATCACGCGAAAACGCCCCCATGGTACAATGAGGACGCGACCCTGACGGCCATACCGGCCCCGTGGGCCGCAGATCGAGGGAGGCCCCCGTCCCACCGGTAGCACGGCATGGGAGACGGGGGCCTCTCCTTGCGTCGATCGGTCCAGACGCGAAAAGACGCCCCACGGGATGCAGTTCATTCTCCCGTGGGGCGTCCTCATGCGGCGACGCCTCCGCTGCCTCGTTTGATCTTCGTCCGGCCACGCCGCCTCACCTGCCGTCATCATACCACCGCCCGGCCCGCCGGGGTGTAATATATCTCGGTGACGGGCGACGGGTTGGCAGATCGGCCCCACCCGCGCATAATAGTCACGAGGCTATTTGAAAGGACGGTGCGTGACATGGCGGATGTCGGTGATGAGGTCGGCGAGGGCATCAAGCGCGGGATGAACCGCGTGCTCTCGGAGATCCTGCGCGAGTGGCTGCGCAAGCACATGGGCAAGAGGCCCGAGCCGGGGCAGGAGCACTGCACGGCCCCGCTGGACGACCCGGAGCTGACGCGGGCCGTCACGGAGGCGCTGGGCGCGGCCAATATCCCCTACGAGGTCAAGCGCCAGTCCCTCACCGTGGGCAGCGACGAGCAGCTCCACGAGCGCGCGACCCTGCTGTTCGACGCCAATGACTTCGACCGCGTGCGCGAGGTCTTGGATGCGACGCTGGAAGAGGTCAAGGCAGATGAGCGCGCGCAGGGCCGCGATCTGGGCAAGGCGACCATCTCCCTGCAAAACGACGAGCAGACGCAGGCCGTGACCGCCGCGCTCGAAGCCGAGGGCATCCCCTACAAGGTGGAACGCACGACGCTCGCAACGGACAAGAAGGAGGGCGTCGTGGCCCGCGCAACGGTCATATTCCCCGAGACGGAGTTCGACCGCGTGCGCGCCATCGCCGAGGAGGTTCTCCCTAAGAAGGGCAAGGACGGGCCGGGCGGTGGGCGAGGAGGACATGAAGGCCCCGCCGACCACGATGACCATACCCCGCCGTCCCCGGCGGGCCCAATGGGCGACATCACCACCAAAAAGGAATACACCCTCGACATCCGCGACATCGCCGATGGCGCGCGCGACGGTGCCGCCACATATGGGGAGTTCCTCGACCGGTGCCGGGCGGCGGGCCTCGGCGTCACGCGCACGTCTGACGGCACGATGAAGTTCACCCACCCCGACCACCCGTGGTTCGAGGTGCGCGCCGACACGCTGGGCCGCGAGTTCACGGAGAGCGCCTTCAAGTCGCACGACGGCGCTGACATCGACCCCCACACGGCTGTCATCGAGAGCGTGGTCGACACGCCCGGCGACGCCACGGCCACCTTCGAGGATCCGGGCGAGAACATGCCGGACCGCGCTGCGGGCAAATCCCGCGAGGAGCCGGAAGAGCGCGAGGTGGGCGCGGACCTCGAAGTCGAGGGGAGGGACGCCCGCGAGGCGTCGGCTGGCCTTGAGCAGGAGCGCAAGGGCATCGACATCGGGCGCGACGAGCACATCATCCCGCCGATCGACCGGTAATGGCCATGGCGGGAACGAACGACAACACCTCGCGCATCGCGAGGTCCGCAGCCCTCACGCTGGTCATATCGGTCGCCGTGCTCTACCTCGGCGACCGGTTCGGCATGCTGATGGATCTGTACGACCGCCCCTTCCTCGACTGCTACATGGAGGTCATGGCCGCGCTGCCCGCATACGTCGCGGCGTCCCCCCTGTCCTTCTCGTTCGAGGCGGTGCCTCTGCTCTACGGATGCGGTCTCTTCCTCGCGGTGTGGCTGGTGTGGCTGCGCTTCTCCGTGTTCATCGGCAATTACCGCGCGGGCGAGGAGGCGGGCAGCGCCCGCTGGGGTACTCGCAAGGAGGGCGAGGCGTTCCGCAACGCCGATGAGCCCGACAGCAACATCCTGCTCACCGAGCACTACGCCATCGCCACGAGGCGCAAGGACTTCGACTTGGAGCACGACCGCAACCTCAACGTCATGGTGATCGGTGGATCGGGATCGGGAAAGACGCGCTACTACGTCAAGCCCAACCTCATGCAGATGAACGCATCGTTCTTCGTGACGGACCCGAAAGCCTCCCTCATCGAGGAGGTGGGCGGGATGTTCGCCGACCCGGAGAGCGGCTACAGGCTCAAGTGCTTCAACACCATCGACTTCTCGGCGTCGATGCACTACAACCCGCTCGCATACGTGCGCACCGACTCCGACGTTCTGTCGTTCGTCAACTGCTTCATCGCCAACACCGACGGCGACGGCACGCCCGGCGACCCGTTCTGGGGCGACTCCATGCGCTTGCTGCTCACCGCGCTCATCTTCCTTCTGCGCGACTGGTTCCATCCCAAGTACTACTCCCTTTCCGGCGTTTTGACGCTGCTTTCCATGGCGGAGGCGCGCGAGGGGGATGAGAGCTTCAAAAGCCCACTTGACCTGCTGTTCCTGCAAATCGAGACGGGTAAGAAGTACAAGAAGCGCGAGGGTGGGCAGCAGCGCCCGGCGAGCGCGGGCCTCAGCCGCGACGCGGTGCCGGTCGGCACCGGCGGGTCCGCCTTCATCGAGGTCCCCAGCCAGTTCGAGCGGCGCGGCGACCATGTGCGCCCGGCAGATCGCGGTGGCCTCACCCCGGATGAGGACATCGCTCTGGGCTACTACAACGACTTCCGCGTAGCCGCCGGTAAGACCCTCAAGTCCATCCTCATCACCTGCAACACCCGTCTGGCGCGGATCCGCCTGCGCGAGGTCCGCGAGATCTTGAAGGACGACGAGATGGAGCTGGACAAGATGGGCGACCCGGACCGCCCGAAGACGGCGCTGATCGCCTGCATGTCCGACACAGACAAGTCCTTCTCCTTCCTGCACGCGATCATGATGTGGCAGACGATCAACCTCCTGTGCAACCGCGCCGCCATCGACTACCACGGTAAGCTGCCCGTGCCAGTCAACTTCATCTTCGACGAGTTCGCCAACATCGGCACGATCCCGGACATAGAGCAGACCATCGCCGTCGTGCGAAGCCGCAACATCGGCATCACGGTCATCTTGCAGAGCATGGCGCAGCTAGAGGCCCGCTACGACAAGAACGCCAAGACGATCATCGACTGCTGCGATACGACGCTTTTTCTCGGGGGTAAATCCAACGAGACCAACCGGGAGATCTCGGAGATGATCGGCAAGCAGACGATCAATCAGTTGACCTTTAACGAGTCCAGCGGGCAGTCGCCGTCTGCCTCGAAGAACATGCAGATCCAAGGGCGCGACCTCATCGACGCGGCGGAGATCGCCAAGCTCTCGCGCCGCAAGGCGATACTGCTCATCGCCGGAGCGAGCCCGCTGATGGACGACAAGTACCCCCTTGAGAGCCACCCGCGCTACGCCCTGATAGACCCCGGCCACAAGCCCGTGCCCATGCTCGGCGGTCAGGTCGTCAAGGGCTTTATCGCGCGTCACCTCGCCCGCGTCCTCCACCTCGTCTCCCACGCGAAGTTCACGGAGCCGTTCGACTTCAAGGGGTACCTGAGCGCGATCCGCGCGGGCGAGGGGCAGAAAGGAGGTGACGGCAAGGACGAGAACAAGGATGCAAC
>ERZ1673739.2163-NODE-2163-length-17577-cov-44.340943_pt1 | contig 17577 bp, 21 predicted proteins | sample MGYA00580210_ERZ1673739 | MGnify/ENA primary metagenome ERZ1673739 (study PRJEB41218, sample SAMN15661749) | gut metagenome | host: Homo sapiens | place: Canada: London | collected 2015-08-20/2019-03-30 | study: EMG produced TPA metagenomics assembly of...
GCGCGTCATACCTTCGCTTGCGTAGCCATAGCAAACAAGGTTTCAATGGAGTCCATAGCCAAGATGTTAGGACATACGGATATTCGGACAACAAAAATTTATGCAAGATTGCTGGATAGAACTGTTTCCGAAGAAATGAATGTTTTACGCCAAAAGTTCTGTGTATGAAAAGAGGAATAATAATCATCAGTGAAAACGGTACAGTCAGTATGCCGACTGAAGAAGTTTGGATGAGCATGGACGAAATAGCCGATATGTTGGGTGTGTTCAGTCATCTTGTACGTAAAGCCATCCACACTATATATAAAGGTAAGGAGTTGTATGAACACCTGACTTCAAAGCGCATCCCGTTCGGCAAGGGGATTTTCGTGGACGTGTATGACCTTGACCTCATTATACTCGTTGCCTATCGGATTCAGACCACACAAGGCAAAGCGTTTATAGAATACCTGCATAAACGATTGTACTCGGTGCATAAAGAGAAATCGCTCTATGCGGTGATTGGTTCCAACCGACCGTCTTACGGCAGTCGGTACAATTGAACATTCCATCCTGTCAGCCGCCTGCCCCCGTCCACGGATGCAAAGGAAGCACGGGACTTGAACGGCAGGTGCAAGGTCGTGGCGGCAGAGCCGTTTCGGGAACAATCTTCCTCAAACAAGTTGAGCGTATTCTTCCCGAAAACCTTGCGCCTGCCTGCCCCCTCCAGAAAAGGCATCCGATGGACGGGAACAAGCGACCGACAGGAAAACTTGAAAAGGCAGTGTACTATCGGCTTTTATTCCAAGCACGATATACACTGCCTTCCTTGTTTTCAATGGCTTCAATGCTCCACATACTTTGGGAGAACGGAGAGCTGCGCTTCACTCAAAGAATAACTATGTCCTTTGCCGGAACGCAGGCTTGTAGGCGTTCTCCAACATTTTTTCCAAGTCGCTTTCCCGATACAGGATTTTACCGCCCAGTTGGATATAGGGTATCCGTCCCTCATTGCGGTAGTCTTGGAGTGTCCTTCTGCTCAGTTTCAATTGGTACGCCACCTCCTTGTCGGTCAGGTAGCGTTCACCGCCCAGCAGGGGACGGTAATCTTTGACCATGTTCTCCACGTTGTCGAGCATACGGTCAAGGCTGTTCATAAAGCGGAGCAGCCACTCGCTTCTCTTGGTCATCAAGTCATTGTTCATAGGCTTTTCTTGTTTTTATCGGTTGATATACTGTTCTTTCTTCTTTCGGTGGATTTAGTGGAGCTGTTTTAATGATTGTTCCGTCAGATTTTCATCTTGCGGAACTCCGCTTCCTTCTTCCTGTCTTTCACCACCGACACGATGCGCTGCACGTCTTCGGGCTTGTAATAGGTCTTGTGGTTGATTTGGCTGTACGCCAAAGTACCGTTGTCCCGGAGGGTCTGCAAGGTGCGCGGGCTGATGTTCAACATCAGGCACACGTCTTGGTTGTCCATCCACTTATCCATCTTCCTGTCGCCTTGTTTGCGGCAGATGTTCTCCATCCGGCTGACGAAGTAGTCGAACTTCGCTGCCATCGCTTCAAAAGCTTCTTCTTCAAAAATTACGTATCCCATACTTCTATTTTAGTTGATATTCCGTTTCCATTTGCGAAATAAAGGAATAGCCCACATACCGCAATGGCTTTCAGCAAAGTGGCAGCTTGTGGCGTTGATACGGCAGGCATTGTCCGGTTTGTCCGACCATTCCAACGACTGTATTCCCTTTTCGCACCGCAAATAAAACAGATAGTCGAGAAATACAATGAGTATAATGACTTGTTGCAGCATTTGGCGCAGGTGTTGCGCAAGCTGTTGCCTATTGATACGTTTGTCTGACGGCTTATAAGCAACAATATTCATAATTTTCGAAACTCACATAACGACTGATTGCAAATGTTACCTGCAATCATCAAATTCGTCGGTTAACGAAAATTCGATTAGCCGCTTATTCAAACCTTTCGATTGATGGATAAGCGGCAGATTAAGTTCTTATTTTTATCCGTCCACATAGATATAAGTCCACACCTTGATGAGTAAATTCGGTAAAACGGTGAAGTCTTCACCGTTTTGGTGTTCGGCGTAAAGCAAAAGACTTCCAAATTGCCACGTCCGCTCCAAACAGTTAGTTGTCTGTATGATATGCGTTTCCTTTGCCGTCAATAATCGGTCGAGACGGTATAGTCAGACCAAATAGTAACAATTAAAATCCAATTATTATGGACAGAAAAAATGCAATGGAAGTCAAGGACTTCAAGGATTTCAAAGTAGAAGACATCATGCCCCAACCGCTTCAAAAGAACGACAGACCCGATTTGTCGGACATTTTCGAGGATGCGATGCGTTCCAGCGGGGCGGAAAAGCAGACAAAAACAGGTGTGGAAGTCGTAACAGCCCCAATGGATGCGACTGAACCGTCCGAAGAACGTGTGACCGCCAAACGTATCAGTGACAAACAGCGTAGGCTCTCGTTGGAAGAGTACCATGCCACTTACCTGCAAGTCCCGAAGATTATCGACCGCAAGCCTGTTTTCGTCAGTGGTGAAGTTCGGGACAGGCTGGATGAGGTTGCCCGAAGGCTTGGAGGCAGACGGATGAGCGTATCGGGACTGTTGGAGAACATCGCCCGACACCACCTTTCCTTCTATGAAAGCGACATCGAGCAATGGCGTAAAATCTAAAGATTAAGAAATGTGACCAACGGATTGCATTTCGGGTAACTCGAAATAGGGAGTGTTTGATTTTGGAGGGAGCAAGTTTGTGTTTCGGTACGCCCGAAACCACTTGCTCCCACTCCTGATGGTCATGCGAGGGACAAATCCCGTTGGTCTCTTATTCAAAGGAGTAGAATCAGTAAACTGAATGTAAATCATTAAAAGAAATCAACGATTCAAATGAAGAAAAAGGAGAAGAAAAAAGGCGGTCGCCCACCAAAGGGGGCGACAGAGAAGTTGAAGTACCGTATCACCTTGAAGATGGCGACAGCGGATTATTTCGCCTTGCTGACCCAAGCAAGGAACGCAGGCGTTTCCGCCAGCGAGTATCTGAGGGGATGCTTTCGGAACGGTTATGTCAAGGAACGGCTGACCGCAGAACATTCGGACTATGTCCGCAAGCTCTGCGGCATGGCGAACAATCTGAACCAGCTTGCACACAAGGCGAATGCCGGAGGCTTCCATGAAGCGAGATACGAGTGCCGTTTATTAGTAGCACGGATAGAGGAAGTGTTAAACCGGATACTGTTATGATGGCTAAAATTGTACAAGGAAGCGACTTCAAGGGTGTGGTAAACTACATCCTTGACAAGAATAAGAGTGCTAAAATCATCGCTTGTGATGGCTTGTTGCTCGAAGACAATACGACTATCACCATGAGTTTTGAAGCGCAGGCGCAGATGAATCCGAGGGTGACGAAAGCGGTCGGGCATATCGCTTTGAGCTTTTCCAAAGAGGATGAAGCCCGATTGACAGACCGTGCGATGGCAGGAATCGCATTGGAATACATGGAGAAGATGGGCATTACCGACACCCAGTTTTTCACAGCCCGTCACTTCGATAAAGAACATCCGCACGTTCATATAGCCTTCAACCGCATTTCAAACAGCGGCAAGACCATTCCCGACAGGAACGAGCGTTACCGGAGTGAGTGTATCTGTAAAGAGCTAACAAAAAAATATGGTTTATACTTCGCCAACGGCAAGGAACATGTGAAGCAGCACCGCTTGAAAGAGCCGGATAAGACGAAATACGAGCTGTATTCCATTCTCAAAACGGAGGTCGGAAGATGTGGCAATTGGGATATTCTTACCGCCAATTTGCAGAAACAGGGAGTGGAAACAAATTTCAAGCACAAGGGAAATACCGATGAAATACAAGGTGTGACCTTTTCCAAGAACGGTTATCACTTCAACGGTTCCAAGATTGACAGGCGGTTCAGTTACTCAAAAATAGATGTGGCTTTGAACAACAACCGCCATGAGGAACGGCAAACGCAATTCCAACCACAGGCTTATCAGGAAGAAATAAGCCCGAATATTAGCAATGGCGGAAGCCTTATCAGCGGTTCGTTAGGTTTGTTCATGCCGGACAATGTACCGGAGGAACCACAGCAACAACCATACGACCCGTATCTGAGAAACAAGAAAAAGAAAAGACAACGTAAAATCAATTGGTAATTATGGCAGACAATAATGTATTCGTCCTCTTTGAGGACATCAAAAGCGCTTTGAAAGGCATAGAAAACAAGATGGAACAACTTGGTGGAAATAGTTCCAATGGAGAAGCGGAAGGCACATCATATTCCGTTCATAAGCAGGTGGATGAAACGCTTCGACAGAACCATGAACAGAACAGGCAATTACTGCAAAAGTTCGCAGGGCGGCAGATAGAAGAACTGAAGAAGATAGCGACCCGTTTGCAAGAGATGGTCGCATTTGTAAATGAGAACGCCAATTTATCCCAACCTGTCATTATGGAACGCAAACTCAATGTCAGCTTCTCAACGGATAAGGGATTTTGGGCTGTCATGCTTTCCGTAACTCTGAATATTCTTCTTTTGGTCGCCCTCTATATTGAGAGACAACCCGATTTTGACCGTGTGGACAATGACCTCAAATACCGTTATATCCGAATGAAAGGCGAAGCGGATGCAGACCGTATCAATGAACTGGAGGATATTTTTGAGCTAAACCGGAATAATGAGAGAATCCGCCGGATGAAAGAGGACGTGGAGAAATACGAGGAAACGGTCAGAAAGCAGGCAGTTATCAGCGAGCAAGCCAAACGCAAGGAACGTGAGGTGGCACGGCTGGATAGCATTGCCAAAACGGTAAAGAAGAAATAGATGGCATCAATCAAGGTAAAATTCCGCCCTTCTACCATAGACGGCAAGGAGGGCACACTCCATTATCAGGTGATTCATAACCGTGTGGTCAGGCAGATAAACACCGGCTACAAACTTTTCGTATCGGAATGGGACAACTATTCCGATACGGTTGTCCTGCATCAAGACCGTACCGAAGTGGAACGGTATAACTATCTTCTTTCTATTGCCGAGCGCATCAAATGGGACAAGGACAAGTTGGAAAAGGTCATTCAAACCCTGAACCAATCCGGTACATTCACTGCCGATGATGTTGTCCTACACTTCCATGACAAGGGAAAAAAGGTGTCATTTAACGATTATATCCGGAAACAGATAGCACGGTTAAAACGTTTGGGAAAAATACGGACATCCGAAACCTATGCGGCTGCGCTCAAAAGTTTCAGCGGTTTTATGAATGACAAGGAAGTGTCGTTTGATGAACTCAACGCTGACTTACTTGCTGAATACGAAGCTTATTTGAAAGGCAGGGGTAATTCTCCCAACACTATATCTTTCTATATGCGTATTCTGAAAGCAGTCTATAACCGTGCAGTTGAAAACGGACTGACCGAACAACGGCATCCGTTCAAGTCAGTCTATACGGGAGTGGAGAAGACTTTGAAACGAGCTATCTCATTGAATGACATCAAGCGAATCAAAGGGCTGGACTTGTCATTGAAACCTAATCTTGATTTCGCCCGTGATATGTTCCTGTTTTGCTTTTACACGAGGGGAATGTCCTTTGTGGACATGGCTTATCTGAAGAAGAAAGACATTGCAAACGGTGTTCTGACTTATCGCAGGAAAAAGACGGGACAACAACTATTTATCCGATGGGAAAAGTGTATGCAGGAGATAATTGACAAATATCCGGTGAATGAAACGGAATTCCTGTTGCCGTTGATAATCCATCCGAATGAGGATTATCGGAAACAATATGCCAATGCGCTTCACCATGTAAATCGCCTGTTGAAGAAAATCGGAGAAATGATAGATTTACCGATACCCTTGACGATGCATGTCGGTCGCCACTCTTGGGCAAGTATCGCCAAAAGCCGCAATGTTCCTGTCTCTGTTATCAGTGAGGGTATGGGACATGATTCGGAAAACACCACGCAAATCTATCTTGCTTCGCTGGACACTTCCGTAGTGGATAAAGCCAACAAGAAGATATTGGATTTGCTATAATTCGGACAATGTTTAGCAAATGTGTCTAACGCTTCTTAAGAGACGGATAACATGGTGCAAAATTACGCAAAATAATGATATTCAGGACGTAAAATATCAATTATTTAACCTCCTACCCGTGATTTGTTTCGTGAAAAAGATGCAATGTTTAGCTATAGTATCACCGCAAAGCATATAACAAACTAAATATCAATAGAATAGCATCCATAGTCCATCTCTTAAGAAGAGAGGGACAAAATAGATGTTATTTCTTATGCTGAGAATTGCATTTTCGGATTGATCCACTATAGCAGAGCGTGAGTTGGTGTTTAGTGATGGAAAGCTTGTCAATACATCATCCAAACTGAATAAGACCAAAAAGTTGGGAAGTATGTTGGCGAATAAGATAATGCAGAAAAATAAAAAATAATATAGAAGATTAATATTTTATACTTAGAAATCATGAAAGACCAAGATTTAGAATTTCTTTATGAATGTAGCAATGAACAATTGCAAATGTTATCCAGTCACATCTTGTATGATGCTAAGGACGGTAAAAGACGGCATACTGAAGCATTGTCGTCTTCTGCGAGTTTTTTGGAAAATTATCCCCACAATATGAAAGCTCTAGTGCCTAACATTATAGATGAGCTTCAACGTTTCGGAGGAAATACTGTGAAGAATTTGATTCGTGGTCATGGAGTTCCGTATCGTGAAATTTTGGAAAATGTGGCATATAAATTGAAAGTACCGTTCAATAAAGCCCATCCTACGGAGGTGATTGAAGAGAACTTGTTACGCCAGTTGTTAATTGTATCCATTGATAAGATGGAGGAGGAAGACATAAAGCATTTGAATGATAGTCTAACAAAGGAAGATTTAAAGAAGAAATTAGCTTTTTTGAAAGTAGGGAATCCTCTTTTTATAAAACTGACTACAACCATCGTTGTTCAGTTACTTGCTAAACAGGGACTTGTCCAGGCAGCGGGTGTGGTAGCTAAATTTGCAGGAGGAAGAGTGTTTGCAGTGTTGGCCGGACCTGTTGGTCTGCTATTGTCTAGTTTGTGGGCTGCTTACGATATTGCCGGTCCTGCTTATCGTGTAATGATTCCTTGTACTATTACTATTGCATATCTTCGTATGATTTACCGTAAAAGCGATGAGGAACTAACAGCAATTTTGGGTTGATATGAAACATTACTGTTTAAATTGTGGAAAAGAATTGAGTGAGGAGCAATTGATTTGCCCTAAGTGCGATCATTGCTCTTGGCTTGATTCGTTAGCGGAAGCTGAGGATAAAGTGGCTGGCATATTAGTGGCTTCACAGTTGCAGGCCAATACGCAATGGGAAAAATACCGTTGTGGAAGAGAAGGCTCTACAGGACATGGATTTGCAGCTGAAGATGCAAATGCGCTTCACGATATGTTTAATGGATGTGTGGTGGATTTGACCGGACGGGATAATTCAAAGGGAGGTGCCGACAGAATCTCTAATGGAGAGGCTATACAGACGAAATATTATAAAACGGCGGAAGGTAGTGTCAATGCTGCTTTCGACGCAGAAGGTATGTTCATTTATGAAGGGCAAATATTGGAAGTACCAAAAGATCAATACGACCAAGCTGTAAATCTTATGCGCGAAAAAATTGCCGATGGAAAAGTGGCCGGTATAACTAATCCTGAAGATGCAAGTAAGATTGTAAAACAAGGAAGTGTAACTTATCGGCAAGCCAAGAATATAGCCAAAGCCGGCAATATAGATTCTTTGGTCTTTGATGTGCAGACACAGTCTGTATCTGCACTTTCATCGCTCGGCATTTCGTTTGCTATTAATGCAGGTCTTATGCTTCTTTTTTCGCAAGAAAAGAAACTGAGTGTGGATGAAGTGTTCCAGCTTGCTTTTTTGTCCGGGTTGCAGAATGGGACTATCACTATGGCATCGGGTGTGCTGACTACTCAAGTGATAAAGACACAATTTGGACGTAATCTGGCTGCTTGCGTGCAATGGGGAACAAAAAATGGCGTCGATTTCATTTATCAATGCGGAGTGGGGAAAGATATTATTCATCAGTTGTCAAAGTCTTTGTTCAATAAAGGGGTGTATGGTGCTGCTTCAAAGAATGTGGCAACCAAATTCTTGCGTACAAATGCAATTGCAAATCTTGCTGTTTGGGTTGTGTCAAGCGGTCCCGATACATGGCATCTAATAAATAAGGAAATGTCAGCTCCTCAATTTATCCAAAACTTGATAGTACGTGGAAGCAGTTTGGCCGGTGGTGTTCTTGGAACAGTATTGGGCGCTTATTTAGGGCCAATGGGAATGCTTGGCGGAGCTCTTGCAGGGGGAGCTGTTTTTGATTGGAGTGCTAAAAAAATAGCATCTACCATCCGCAAGGATGATAGCGAAAAGATGTATATGCTCATAAAGGTCGCACTTACCCAATTGAGCAATGATTACATGATACAAACACCCGAAGAATTCAGTCGATGCATGATTGCCATAAAGGATGCAGGTGCTTTAGATGAAAATCTTATAAGAATAATGTATAGTATAGGGCAGGATACTGATAATGATTTCTTGCGTGTGCAGGTAGCTTATGAACGATTGGAATATTATTTTAGAGCGGTTGTCAGACAAAGAAAAGTGGTCAAGTTGCTTAAGAATCAAAATCTTGTCATTAAAGCGATTGATGAACTAGGAGAGGATATAGCAGAAATTCCTTGATTTAATCAAATCTAAATATTAATTATGTTGTTAGGAAATACAAGATTTCTCTGTACTCAATGCAAGAAAGTATTCAGAGGGCCATTCATAGAATATATGGCCACAGCCTATGCGCAACCTTGCAGATGCCCCCAATGCAATAGTATTAGAACATTGCCTTTGGCGCAAATGTATCTTTATTTTGCATATAAAGGAATTTGGAAGAAATTAGAAGAAGAAAGTAACAAGTAAAGCGAAAGTTCTTTTTTTAAAATCACTAAAGTTTCCACCCTTGTTTTAGGGGTGAGAAACTTTAATAAGTATAACAAATGGAAACTTTTAAATATATATTTGGTGGATTAATTATTGCTTTTATTTATACCATAATTGTAAGGCGTTTTATAGAGCAAAATGATCCGTACAAGATTAATCGTAAAACAATAGATAGGATTATCGTAATATCACAATTGCATATTATGTTTATTCTGATAGCTGTAGGACTTACAAATTCGTTGGATCCTTTTTCGGAAACCAATTTTGTTAATTCTATTTTAGATGATACTTTTTTAGGAAAAGTGTATGATTTCTTCTCTGATGACAGACCTGCACCTGATCCATATGTTGTTGCTGTTGTGGAGCATATCAAACAGAATAAAAACACTTTTATATGTGTCGGACTGTTTTTGTCAGCTGTAGAGAGTTTTGGATTGATTTCAAGAAATATTAATAGGTGGGTTATTGAGACAATAAATATAGTCACTTCTATATGTACACTATTGTATTTGAATTTATTAGTAGATACTACTAATTTAATAATGTCTAAAAGTATAGCAGAAGGAATTGCTAATTATTTCGGGCAAAGTTTCTCAAGTCAATTGTCCTGGATTGGAACAGCTAATACAGTTACATTTATTGCTTTGGCTATAACTCATGTATTAAGTCATAAAGCATTAGATAAATATTATGCACCTATAGGTGTTGAAAAACCGACTTCGTGGCTTATTGGAAAAATGGTTGCCTGTGGAATAGTATTTTTGGCTTTATTTTACAAACTTATGTTAGTTCCTGATGAACTTAGGGATAGGAATAATGTGTATCAGAGCGAAGAAGTTAACACCTCAACAGGTTCAAGTACATTAAGTGCTCAAAGAGAAAACGTGCGACAAGATAAAGAGACTGACAATATAATTACAGAAGAAAAAAATGCTCGGTCGCAAAAAAACGAAAAAGAAGGGAATGACTATAAAATGATAATGGATAACATTGAGGGATGGAATTATTTGCATAATTCCGAAAATTATGTAAGTCGAACCTCTTTGGAATGCCTTTATGCTTCTACTGTGGAATTTTATGGGCAAAAAATGGACGCTTATAAGTGTGTCACATTGTTTGCTAAAATGTTGAAAAAATATGAGTCGTTTTCTCAGAAGATAAAAGGGGATGTTTCTTTTACAAAACTGTCTGATAATTTAATAAGATGTGACTTTATTAAAGAAGTAGAAACTAATGGAATTTATAAAGATTATGAGGCTTATTTGGTTTTTAAAAAAGAAAGTAGCTGGTGGTATATAGTGAAAGAAAGTGATAAGACTACTGACTTCAACTTGAAAAAGATGAATAGAAAGAAAAACATAGAGAATAGAGGTAATGACAAGATTGAAATAATAAATGAAGTACAAGGTAATTATAAAATATATATAGAATGGCCTTTGTTTTTGGATGGTATTGCAAATGTAAAAAATGTTCAAAATATTATTTTAAATAAACTTTTTGAGGATTATAATAGCAGTGATATATATGAGTGTGTTGAGAAATACTTTAGAAGAAGAGAGAAAGATGCTTCTTTGGGCGAAGGAGAACCAGAAGGCGAAATAAAAGTTCAATATTTAGGAAACAATCAATTGCTTTATACATTTTATATCTATAACTATTCTGATTTGGGAGGAGGAACAGGACTTTCTGTTTTACTTTCTGAAGAATTTATTTTTTATGCTAAAAGATTAAATAGAGTATTAACTATTGATGATATTTTTTCTGATACACAAAAGGCATTAGATATTGTGAATAGTCATATATCATTAGATGAATATTCAAATAAGGCAGATAAGCTTCCTGACAATTTCTATTTTTCAAATAATGACGTAGTATTTGTTTTCCCAAAATATTCAATTGGGTATGGCTATCAAGGAGATGTGAAGATTGCCATAAATGTAAATGAATTTAATGGACTATATTCTGAGACTTTTAGAAACGCATTAAAAGAATAGATCTTATGAAATTGGTTGTATTCAACATTCTGCTTAGTCATGGAATGAAGATTGAAAAGGCACTCTTCCTTTTATTGTGGAAGTACCCGCTAATCATCTGCTTTTTGATTCGATTGATTCAAAGAGTCGACTAAAGAATTGCTTTTTGGCAAGAGGAATCGACATCTTCGGTCATGAAAGTATATTGACTTCTGCTTACTTTGATTTTAAGAAAATGTGATGAATGGTTTTGTTCCTCATAATCAGATTGAAAGAAGAGAGGTTGGGGAATACGCATATAATACCATAAACTGAGAGTGTTCCCTCTTTAGTCGAAATTTATTTGCCCAAGAAAGGAGCTATGCAACTGAAATAGGGCAAACGATTATTTCAAGAGACATACAGAATCAGTAGCTAGGATTATATGCAATTCATAATGATACTTACCATCATTTCCTTTTCTTCCGTCTGTGATTCAGCAATCATGATGGTCAGAGCCACCAACGTATGGTCAGCAATGCGCTTCTGTCCGTCTTCATCGTAAAGAATACCGTTCTTATCCAAGAAATAGAGGAAGATGGTAGCGGCAATACGCTTGTTGCCATCGCTAAAACTATGGTTTTTGGTGACGAAATAGAGCAAATTGGCAGCTTTCTCTTGTAGTGTTGGATAGACATCTTCTCCGGCGAAACTTTGATAGACATTGCCGATACTACCTTTGAAAGAATCGTCCTTCTCATGTCCGAACAAGTCCGAATCGGCATTGAAACGCATTTGGTCAATGATGTTCCGGCATTCCTCATAGGTCAGCACATAGGTTGCCTCGCTTCCCTTAGGACGTTGCATACATTGGTGGTCGTAATTATCGAGCAGGGTCAGTGCCGTATTGTAGTTTTCAATCACACTTAGTACTTGCTTGGCGTCAAGAGCATTCTGAGTGCGTTTCATAATACGGATAACTTCGCCAAGTTGTTGCAGACGTTGGTCGTTGATAGCATAGCCTTTGATGATGTATTGCTTCAAGACGGAGGTAGCCCAAACCCTAAAGCGAGTAGCGTTCTTTGAATTGATGCGATAACCGACAGAGATAATCATATCAAGGTTGTAATATGGAATAATACGCTTCACCATCCTACCACCTTCATTTTGAACCTGTGCATTTTTTGCACAAGTTGCCTCTTCTTGAAGTTCTTCATCCTTGTAGATATTACGAATATGCCGCACAACTACGGTTCTATCCACGCCAAACAACTGAGACATTTGCGATTGCGTCAGCCATACTGTTTCATTTTCCAACTTAACATCCAGTTGGATAGCACCATCCTTACTTTTGTAGATGACCACAGAACTATTATTATCTTGATTCATATTGCTCAAATTGCACTTTCTGCAAAGATAACAACTTCTTTAATAACAAATTATAATTCAACGGGATATATTTGCTTTCTCAAAAGATTATAGCTATTTTTACATCGAAAGAAACCAAGAAATCGTGAGCAGAATATTGAAGTTATAACGCTGACTATTCGGTGGAGATAGAAATATTTCAGATTTCTCAATGATTGATTATTAGGAACTTACAATAAATAGGAGAATCCCAAGCGGATCACTTAGGAGAAATGAAAATACTCCGACAAACTAAGACAGAAAAAAGACCTCAAAAAGCCACCCTGTGAAGATTAATCGTTACTAATTCGTTACGGTTTTCCGTTACGATAAAAACCGTAACGAATTTATAGGTAAGTCGCTCATTTGTCGAATATTGTGGAAAAACCACTCAACTTTGACCCTTTTGGCCACGCAGAATTATCCCTTTTGGCTAAAATATGATTGACCCTTTTGGCTAAAATAGTGTTGCCCACTTGCTTCACCTATAATTATAGTTTTTTTGTGTAGATTTGAGTACCCTTGTCCTGGTGTAACGGGGGAGAAAATAAAATCTATACAAATGAATAAACGAATCAAAAACATTTTAAGATGTTATGCGGCTGGCATAGGAATCAAGGAAACGGCATCTACGTTTCATATTTCCCGTAATACAGTCCGCAAATATGTCCGCTTATTCCTTTCAAGCGGCAAGAGTATTGAACAGCTTCTTTCCCTGCCCAATGGACAGTTGGATGAACTGTTCGGCTGCACGGATACCCGGCATCGGGAGCCTTCATCCAAAAGGATTGAATTGGAGGTCTTGCTTCCCGGATATGTATCTCGTCTGTCACGCAAAGGTATGAGTGTCCGAAAACTGTTCAAGGAGTACCATACCGAATATCCGGACGGCTATCAGTTGTCTTCCTTCAAACGGATTGTCAGCGAATACAGGTTTCACATTAAGGTTGTCGGTCATGTAGAGCACTATGCTGCAGAGCAGATGTATATTGACTTTGCCGGTGACAGACTTGAAGTTGTTGATGAAATGACGGGCGAGACGAAGAAATCCGAGGTATTTGTTGCCATCCTTCCGTTCAGCCATTATACCTACTGCGAAGCCGTATGGTCGCAACGCAAGGAAGACCTGATAAAGGCATGCGAGAATGCCATTCAATATTTTGAAGGTGTTCCTGCGGCTATCGTCCCCGACAATCTGAAGGCTGCCGTCACACGAAGCGACCGCAACGAACCTGTCATCAATGATGATTTCGCCGCTTTTGCCGAATATTACGGCTGTGTGGTCTATCCTGCTCGTGTGCGTCACCCCAAGGACAAGGCTTTGGTAGAAAATGCCGTAAAGCTCCTCTACCGTTCCATTTACCTTGATATAGAGGGAATGACATTTTCCAGTTTGGAGGAACTCAATACCGCTATCCATATTTCCTTGCTTGATTTCAATGAAAAGGTGATGGCCGGACGGGAGATGTCACGCAAGGAAATATTCCTTCATGGAGAGAAGGATTATCTTCGTCCGCTTCCCGTGAAACGCTACGTAATGAAAGAAAGGAAACTGATGACCGTGGGAAAGAACTCTTACGTTTCCTTGTTCAAGCACCATTACAGTGTTCCAAAAGAGTATGTAGGCAGGCGCATGACGATTCTCTATGATGCCGACACGGTGTAAATCTATTGTGGAATGAACCTTGTCGCCACCCACGACCGCTGTGACATTCCTTACACTTATTCCTGGAAAAAGGAGCACAACCTGCCTGGTCATTATGGTCCCTATGACAAGGACTTGGAGGAACTCTTTCAACGTGCCTCGGAAATAGACAACATCGTATTGAACTATCTTCGGGAAGTGGAGCGTGTCATGCAATATCCACCCAAAGCGTTCAGGTCATGCCGTGGCATCATGACACTGGAGAAGAAATACGGCCGTGACCGTCTAGTTGCGGCTTGCGCATGTGCGGATCAGAAATTGCAATACGGATACCAAGCCTTGCGCGAGGTGCTTGAACTGGGAGAAGATGTGGATTTCCTTCCTGATGAGGACGGAAAAGTACAGTCCAACGTGACTTCCCAGATTCCATTGACCCACAAAAATATACGTGGACGTGAATATTACAAAAAAGACAAACAATAAAACTATTATTTATGGAAGTAAACAATAAAACAGTTCCCGTTACGGGACAACAAGACCAGAATACCATATCACTGGATTTAATGAACCGTATGAAATTGCATGGTATGGCAGAGGCTTTCAGGGAAAGTCTTGCCGGCACCACTCCGCAATCCATGACTGCGGACACGTTCCTTTCCATGCTCCTTGCACGCGAATGGGACTATCGCTCCCAGGCTGCCATTGCACGGCTCACCAAAAATGCGGCATTCCGCTACAAGGCTTATATTGAGCAGATTGACTATGCCACGAACCGGGGACTGGACCGCAATCAGATGGAACGTCTCGCCACCCTTGATTTTGTGCATAAGGCACAGAACCTTTTCATTACTGGTTCTTCCGGAACGGGAAAAAGCTATTTGGCCTGTGCCCTTGGACACGAAGCATGCAAAAGGGGATTCCGTACCTTCTATGCCAATGCTCCGAAACTGCTCGGTGCGCTGAAAGTCGCCAAAGTAAAAGGTACACTTGAAGCGGAACTCAAGAAGATTGAGCGTTGCCAGCTACTCATTCTTGACGACTTGTTTATTGTACCACTTGACGCCAAAGAGCGTCCCATACTGCTTGAAATTATTGAGGATAGGCATGAACGGAAATCTGTCATCATCACATCGCAGTATCCATCCTCCAACTGGTATGACATGGTAGGTGATCCAACAATAGCCGATGCAATCCTTGACCGCATCATACATACGGCCCATACTATAGAATTATATGGTGAAAGTATGCGAAAATTAAAATCTAAGAAAAACGAGAATTTTTAAAAGGGTAAAATAATATTGCCCCCCAACACCAGGACTTTAAAGGGTCAATCATATAGTACAAAAAGGTGGGCAAATCTTGCGTGGCCAAAAGGGTCAAAGTTGAGTGGCTTTTCCAGCAGAAGCTATTTTCTCAAAAAGCCTATTTTTCAATAACTTTGCTCTACTTTTCCATATCTCACCGATTATTGCTACCTTTGCTTTGTAATTTTTAAATTTATATTTCTATGAAAAAAGTATTTAAACCTATGTTAGTTTTAGCTTTTATTACATTAGTTAGTTATAATGTATATTCCTCATAACAGGAAGTAACAGTTTCAGATTTAGCTTTATCTAATGCGGAAGCATTAGCCACTGGTGAAGAGAGTTCAAACTATGGTCCTGCTGACCAAGTAAAATGTGCAGGTGGGCTACACAAAAAAATTTGTTTATGTAAACTAGGCTATCCTGCATGTACTGAAACAAAGTGTTATTAAAGTTTCAATTTTATGTTTTTACGCGACAAAAGCATTGTATACTTTCTTATAATCGCAAATTTAATTTTAGCGATAGCATGTACTAATAATACAAAACAGGTGCATCAAAATAGTTTTTGTACTTTTGATGTGCCTGTTGTAGATACTCTATTGATTTCAAGTGACTATGGTAATTTTAAGCAAATCAGCAATAACACAGCTACAACTGATTTTGTAATATTACAAGAAGATGATAACACTATGTTTGCAGACATCAATCAAGTGATTGATGCATTTGGAAAATATTTCATTATCGATACATATGGAAGTCGGACTGTTGTTTCATTTGATCACAATGGCAAGCCTTTAGCTTCTTATGGCAAACATGGGAATGCTCCAGATGAATATATTTATCCGTGGGATGTTGATGTCAGTGTTGAATATATATATATTAGATGTATCTCAACGGAAGCTACTAAGATATAATCATATAGGCGATTATATTGACAGCAAAAAAATTCCATTTGAAAGCAGGGGATTTATTCTTTTAAACAATAATAAGATTTTATTCAACCTAGAACCATCGGAAGATACAAACAATTATCAACTCTGTATAACAGATTCTACTTTAAAGCCGTTAAAGTATATGTTGTGTTATCCTGATAAATATGTTGGTGGTTGGGTAACTAACGATGTTTTTCTGAGAAACAATAATGGTATATCTTATTATAATTCTCCTGCTGATACAATATATCGTTTGGATTATGATGGAAATTTAGTTGGAAAACGGCTGCTAAGTTTCGCAAATGGTACAATTGATGAATCTGCAAAGTTAAATTTCGTTGGTGCAGAACAACAAGGAAAGCTTACAAATGGGATGCATCTGCTTAATAATCCTTTTGAACTACCTAACGGAATATGTGTTATGGAAGTTACTGATTACTCAAATAAAGGAGCATATGTAGTAACATTAAATCCTGGCAAAAAGCTGCACAGAGCAGAAAAATTTGCAGACCACATGTCAATATATGATGTAATAGTGCCTTGTGCTTTAAGTAGAAATAATCAAGTTATTAGTTATTTGGACCGGGAGCTTGCAGAAAAATGTTATGATTTTGATATGATGCCAGACAGCTTAGTCAAGGCTCTAGACGAGGGAAACAGATTGTTGGTAATATATAATATTCATTAAATCAATATGAACAAAGTTATACCTGCTTTTATCTGCGTAGCTTTTATACTAATGCTTACGGGATGTAAAAAGAAAAAATTCAATGATGCAATATATGATACTATAGGGCAAAAGATAGAAATGGATATACATAAACAAGATCCAACACAATTCACAATACTTCGCTATATTGATAATCCCCCATGTACATCATATCAACTAAAGTTGGGAGAATGGAAAGTATATTACAAAAAGATGAAGAAGATGTTTGGTGATAAAGTAGGATTATATTTTCTTACTGAAACAAAAAATATAGAAGACGCTAAATTTCTTTTTAAAATATATGGATTTGATAATGTTTCAGTAGTAGATTCTTCAATGAATTTCTATAAAACTCACAATCTAAACCCGATATTAGGAAAAGATGTTGTCTTCTTATTAGATTCAACTAATATTATTTTAGCTATTGGGAATCCGATTGAAAATCTAAAAATAGATTAGTGTCATATTTGATCATTTATCTAAAAAGGGACATTCAGTAAATCTATAAAATTGAAGGTGTGTCGTAATGCACGATGCACCTCTTTTTTGTTCATCACTATACAAATCGGTTTATTTTCTTCAAGCTGCGATAATTCGAAGATTTCTTTGATTTATGT
>ERZ1673739.2164-NODE-2164-length-17568-cov-56.575630_pt1 | contig 17568 bp, 16 predicted proteins | sample MGYA00580210_ERZ1673739 | MGnify/ENA primary metagenome ERZ1673739 (study PRJEB41218, sample SAMN15661749) | gut metagenome | host: Homo sapiens | place: Canada: London | collected 2015-08-20/2019-03-30 | study: EMG produced TPA metagenomics assembly of...
AGGGGGGATAACGGAAAAGGAGCCATTGCTACCTCGCCGGTATCCTACCCGACACATCGGATGGCAGAAAGCTGGGGCTGGATCAGCGGCTGATGAATCCTCTCCTGCCGGATGACCCCAACAGCAAGCTCAATGCCTGTGTGCGGAATGTGCTTCGTATTTATGAAGAAGGGCAGTCGGACAAGCTGACCCAGCTGCTTTTCTGCGACCTCAGCACACCGAAGAACGATGGGACCTTCAATGTCTATGAGGATATCCGCGCTAAACTCATCCAGTCAGGTGTACCGGAGGAAGAAATCGCATTTATCCATGATGCTGATACTGAGGCAAAAAAGAAAGATTTGTTTGCCAAAGTCCGTACCGGACAGGTTCGGGTGTTGTTAGGTTCGACACAGAAGATGGGCGCAGGCACGAACGTGCAGGACAGGCTGGTGGCCGTGCATCATCTGGATGTGGGCTGGCGGCCTGCGGACATGACCCAGCGAAATGGTCGTATCATCCGTCAGGGAAACCGAAACAAAGAAGTGCAGGTTTATCAGTATGTGACGGAAGGAACTTTTGATGCCTACCTCTATCAGACACTGGAGAATAAGCAGAAATTTATCAGCCAGATCATGACCAGCAAATCTCCGGTACGTTCCTGTGATGATGTAGATGAGCAGGCTCTTTCCTATGCAGAGATCAAGGCACTTTGTGCCGGAGACCCGCAAATCAAGGAGAAAATGGACTTGGATGTAGATGTTGCAAGGCTGAAAGTATTGAAGGCAGACCATCAGAGCCAGCAGTACCGATTGGAGGATAAGCTGATGAAATATTTCCCTGCGGAGATTGAGAAAACGCAGGGGTTCATCAAGGGCTTTCAGTCGGATATTCGGACGGTGGCGGCACATCCGCTGCCGGAAGAAGGGTTCTGCGGCATGGAAGTAAATGACACACGCTTTACTGAAAAAGCAGAGGCCGGTGAAGCAATCCTCGCAATCTGTAAAACCAATCAGAGTTTGGAGCCAGTGCCGCTTGGCAGCTATCGCGGTTTCAAGATGGAGTTGTCATTTGACAGCTTCCAGAAAGAGTATCAGGTGCTGCTGAAAGGCGAGATGACCCACCGAGTGCCCATCGGCACCAGTGCTGCTGGCAATATCCAGCGTCTGGACAATGCTCTTGCCGGGATTCCAGCAAGGCTGGAAAAGGCGGAACAGCAGTTGGACAATCTTAGGAGCCAGCAGGAAGCGGCGCAGGCCGAGCTTGGAAAGCCATTTCCCCAGGAGGCAGAACTGGCAGAAAAGAGTGCAAGACTGGCAGAACTGGACGCACTGCTGAATATGGATGACCGTGGAAATGATGATCCTGACCGTGAGAAAACAACGGAAAAACCGTCTGTCCTGGCAGAATTGCGTGACCGTGCCGGTCGCATTCCGCCGATGGCACATCGAGATGATGAGGAGGTGGCACTATGAGTGTTCGGGAACACTGGATCAACGTCCGGGTAAACCCGGAAGAGCTGGCGAGGATTCGTGAAAAGCAGAAGGAATTGGGCATTCGGAATACCGGTGCCTATATGAGAAAAATGGCGATGGACGGGTACTGCGTGAATCTTGATTTGTCGGATGTGGCGCAGGTATCCACCCTTCTTCGCCGATGCAGCAACAACCTGAACCAGTACGCAAAACGAGCCAATGAATCCGGAAGCATCTATGCGGAGGATATCCGGGATTTGCAGAAGCGACTGGATGAACTCTGGGAGATGCAGAAGCTGATCCTGAAGAGGCTTTCTGGTATTCGCTGACGGCGCAAATGTGCGAGATTTTTACCGCACATGGCACAGATGAAACTGTCTGTGCCATTACATATTTTTTGTAGGTCTTCCTGTTGACATCGTGGTGTTTGGCAAGCGGGTACGGTAAAATGAAGATGAAAAGAAAAATGAAGGGGTGAAATCCATGAAGATCGTAAGTTTTTTGTTGAAACTGGTGCTGAAAATCCTGTTGCTGCCGGTTGCGTTTCTGCTGCGATTTCTGTGCTTTATCGGGAATCTGCTGATGCAGCTATCCCTGTGGGTGCTTTCGCCGGTTATGTTGTTCGTTCTTGGCTGCGGCATCTATTCGGTGGTTCGGGCGAGCTGGACGGATGCGTTCCTGCTGACCCTGATTGAGATGGGACTGTTCGCAGCTGCGGTTGGTGCGGGCGGCATCATGGAACTGATGGAACGGCTGTGCGAGCGTGTAGAGGATGTTTTGACAGTTTGAGTTCAGGAGGGATTAGATGGATATTCAGTTTATGAAAGATTATTATGATTTACGGTACGAGGAAACAGATGGAGAGAACTATTTTGTGGAAGAGACAGCTTATCAGGAAAAACAGTCTGAGCAATCGAAGATGGAAGACCAGCTGATGGAAATGGTGGGAGGCAGCGAATCTAATGTGTGGAAGCTGTACGAAAGCATTATGTGCGTCTATTTCGATATGGAAGAAATCATCAAGCAGGCAGTTTATTTGCAGGGAGCTTATGACCGAGAACGGATGCTAAAATGAGAATAGTGGATTGGTAAGAGCTGCCTTCGGGTAGCTCTTTTTAGATGGAGGAATATGAAAATGGCGGCTACAAGACTAATTGCGCTGCATATCAATAAAGGAAAGACGGTAGCGCAGTGCCTGGCTGACCGTACTGATTATTCTGAGAATGCAGCAAAGACGGAAGATGGAAAATACATCAGCGCGTATGCCTGTGATGCAAAGACCTGTGATGAAGAATTTCTGCTTTCCAAACGGCAGTATGAGCATATCACCGGTAGAACCCAGGCGCATGATGTAATTGCATATCAGATTCGGCAATCCTTTAAGCCTGGAGAGATCACGCCGGAGGAAGCAAACAAGGTTGGGTATGAGACGGCCATGCGATTTACCAAGGGAAAACACGCCTTTATCGTGGCTACCCATATTGATCGTGCACACATTCATAACCACATTATTTTTAATTCGACTACATTAGACTTCACCAGAAAATTCCGAGATTTTCGCTTATCCGGTCTTGCACTGGCAAGGCTCAGTGATATCGTCTGCCTGGAACACCGGTTGTCGGTCATAATCCGGAAGCCCTACGGGGAGCGGCAGAAGAGAACGGAATACCCGGAGAAAAAATCGCAGCGGGATGAAATCTGCGAGGCCATTGATGCAGCATTGGCAAGAAAACCAAAAGACTTCCGGGAACTGATTGGAATTTTGCAGGAAGCAGGGTACGAGTATAAAGATGGAAAACAGCCTGCCCTGCGGGGAAAAGGCCACGCCAGATTTGCTCGTTTCCGCTCTCTTGGTAAAGGATATTCGGTTGAAGAACTTTGCGAAGTGATTGCTGGAAATGCGGTTCATAAAAGCAAATTTGTAGAGAAAAACCGCACAAGCGCACGGTCGTCACAGGTGCATCAGAAGGCGGAGTTGTCGTTCCTTATTGATGTCCGTGCCAAAATGCAGGCGGGCAAAGGCGCGGGATATGCGCGCTGGGCGAAAGTCTTTAATCTGAAGCAGATGGCAAAAGCTATGATGTTCATGGAAGAGCATGGAATCAAGAGCTATGCAGAGCTGAAAGAAAAGGCAGAGGAAATTTCTGAAAATTGCGATGCGCTGCTGGAATCTGTAAAAGCAGATGAGGCACGGATGTCAGAAGTGTCGGTGCTGCGGAAGCATCTAATCAATTATGCCAAGACAAAAGATGTCTTTGCTGCATATAAGGCATCCGGCTACAATCGGGAGTTCTATGAAGCTCATCGGGATTCGCTGGCCTTACGCAGCGCAGCGAAAAAGGCGTTTGATGCCTATAAGAAAGAGAACGGTTCTGACAAAAAGCTCCCGCGCATCAGCGAGCTGAACACAGAGTATTCAATGCTTCTGGAACGAAAGAAAAGCTCCTATGCAGAGTACCGCGAGACCAAAGCGGAAATGCAGGATTGGCTTGTGGCACAGAAGATTGTGCAGGAAATCCTAAAAGAGGACGAGCAGAAAAAAGAGCAGATGCATGAGCAGGGAGAAGAAAATAGAGAGAATAGTAGATGATGGAATGCAGTGCAGGACAGAAAAATCTTCCTGCGCTGCTTTTTTTTGCGCGTATCAAAATACAGGCACCCTGTGTGCATAATAATGTACATTGCATCTGTCATTCTATGTTTGGAAGATATATAATAATATCGAAGCGAATGATGAGAATGTTCTAAATACAAAAAGAAAGAGGAAGACAAGATGGCAGTATGGAGATTACAGGTGAATACAGGAGGCACAAATGTTGCCGACTATTGCTTGAAAAATCATGTCGCAGCAATGGGATGGAGTCTTCGTGAATTAACCCAGGCAGAACGTTCTGGGATACATACATTTTTGGATTACTGTAATCTGGCAAGAACTCAGTACAAATCATTCGACAGTGTATGCCGCATGGTAGAGGATGTGAAAGAAGGAGACCTCCTATGGATGCGCTCAAGAAATGAAGGGAAATACTATATTGCGAGAGTTAAGGCGAACAGTACCTGGGTGTTTCGCGAAGATGCAGTACAGATGGATGCAGCGAATCAGTTGACCAATATAGACTGGTATCCAGCTACAGATAAGGCAGATGAAGAATCTGTTCCTGGTGCTGTGGCAACATCATTTATTATGGGTTCAACCATCCAGAGAATTAAGAAAAATGGAGTGGAAGAATACAGTCAGATGTTGTATAACCGTGTCCACGATTCAGCGCTGGATCTATTCAATTATCCCGATCCAGCCCTCTCGTTATGTGAGAAGCATTTTTACAGCCTGCTTCAGCCGGAAGATGTTGAGGATTTACTTGCGCTGTGGCTGTATGATACGAAAGGTTACGTTTGCATTCCATCGACAAATAAAATTGCTACGCCAAAGTATGAGTGCGTTTTGGTTGATCCAAATGACCTGAACCGAAAGCATATTTACATTCAGGTAAAGAAGGGTGATGTTGATCTCAATACAGATGACTATTCCGGCCTGAATGGTGAAGTGTATTTGCTTACAACAGAAGGAAACGTTCAGAATGCACAGAAATATTCAAATGTGAAAGTAGCAGATCCAACGGTTATCTATGAATTTGCGATCAATCCGGATAAGTCTCATATCATTCCGGAGAATGTTTTATACTGGGTGAAGTTTCTGACAGAAATAGAAAATAATCGTTTGAAGTTTTCTGCGTGTAAAGGAATCATGTTTGATACGAATATCTCGTATTCAGATACAAATGAATCCGAGATGATTCTCGGAAACAAAATAGCGGCATATGGAGATGCCAAACGGTATATCGACAGCTTTCGCAAAGATGACTATGCTCTTTTTTATTCCAAAGGAAGAGGAATTATTGCAGTTGGACAGATAGTTACAGACACACCAACGGAAGTGGGTGATGAAAAATATCATAGTGTCAGAATGATTGTGCCGGAAAATTTCAATGGAGATGTTAAAGCATTGCCTGCTCTTTCTCCGAATGAGATTAAAACAATTTTGAAGCGGAATTTTTATTGGGCATCGACAATCAAAACACCATTCCTTACAGGAGTACAGGTTGAGATGTTGATTCGTGAACTGAAAAAGAAGCATATCTAACGAGGCGGCAGAAGGGGGGAGAAATAAGCAATGCCCTTACAGATTATCAGAAACGATATTACAAAAATGAGCGTTGACGCAATCGTCAATGCTGCCAATACTTCTCTTTTGGGCGGCGGCGGTGTGGATGGCTGCATTCATCGCGCTGCAGGTCCGGAGCTGCTGGTGGAATGTGAAACGCTCCACGGCTGCAAGACCGGGAGCGCAAAAATCACGAAGGGCTACAAGCTGCCCTGCAAATATGTCATTCACGCAGTTGGTCCGCGCTGGTATGACGGGCGGCATAGTGAGCGCGAACGGCTTATCTCATGCTATCGGACTTCGCTCATGCTGGCTAAGGAATACGGATGCGAGTCGGTTGCGTTCCCGCTGATTTCCTCCGGCATTTTCGGCTATCCGAAGGATCAGGCTCTCAAAGTGGCGATTGACACCATTAGCAGTTTCCTTCTCGAAAACGAAATGACGGTGTACATCGTCATTTTTGACCGCAAAGCCTATCAGATCAGCGGCAAGCTGTTTGCCGATATTGCAGCGTACATAGATGACCGCTATGTGGACGAGCATACTGATAATCGTTCCGAGCGTCTGCGCAGGATGAACGCCTTCCGGATGGAAGAACCCATGCCTTGCGAGGCATCCGTTTGTGAAGAGGCAATCGAACAGCTCATGCCTCCCGTCTCTGCGGCGGCTGCCCCCAAAAAGGCGGCAACCCTTGATGACGCGCTGGGACAGATCGACGAGAGTTTTTCCGAGATGCTTCTGCGAAAGATTGATGAGCGCGGCATGACGGACGCGCAGTGCTATAAGAAGGCGAATATTGACCGGAAGCTCTTCTCGAAGATCCGCTCGGACAAGTCTTATAAGCCTTCCAAGCCCACGGTCATTGCGTTTGCCATTGCCCTTGAGCTGCCGCTTGTTGAAATGAAGGATATGCTCAGGAAGGCTGGCTTTGCGCTCTCCCACTCCAACAAGTTTGACATCATCGTGGAGTATTTCGTGGAGCATGGGAACTATAATGTCTTTGAGATCAACGAGGCTCTGTTTGCCTTCGACCAAAGTTTAATAGGAGCATAAGGTCTATGGATAAAGTGTTTCAGAAATTTTTGCGAAGTGGTATTGACCTTTCGCCCGTAGGAGTGAAGCGTCGTGAAGATAACAACCCATACTTTTGCACGCCAAAAGGTGCATCTATTTTTGGCTGGGCGGGTGTGGACGGCATCCACTTCTGCTTTGTTCGAGGCTTTGGCGGTATGGTATTTTCCGTCAGTCCCATGGACTCGGCTCCGGATTTTGTTCATCCGCTGGCAAACGATTTTGAAGACTTTCTGAGGTTGCTCCTTGCTTGCAGTGATTCGGCAGCGCTGGAACAGGCGTGGATGTGGGGTAAAGCCCAGTTTGAAGCCTTTTTGCAGGACAACCCTCCAACACAGGATCAGCAAAGAACGCTATCAGAGCTTGCTGAGAAAATGAAATTGACGCCTATGGAACAGCCGTGGGTATACATCAAAAAGCTGCAAGCATCTTTTGATTATAGCAAGATCAAGTACACCGAGGACTATTATGATGTTGATATGAACCCAGAAGCAGAACCGACCATGCCTGAGTGGAAGGTCTACTTTGAGGGAAACTTCTGGGGACATTCGGGAAAAGACCATGCCGGAACGGAAATCCGGTTGAATAAGCAATTTGACTGGGCGAGGCATCATTGGGTTATTCCTGCGGCGTATTCTTGCAGCAAGGGACTCGTCATGGACTTTTGTATGCGCACCCCGGAAGAAGACATTCGCAAGTTCATAACTAAATGGGATTTACACCCCGAAAACGACTCCTGCGAATACTTCACGCAGGAGCAGCAAATGCAGATAGATTTAGACAATCCACTTTGCCTTGACTTTATTCCTCGTTTGGAATTGAACGGGAAAACAATGCTGACCTCCCACGGCTGTTCCGTGGTCTTTAATCCATGTTTGCCAGACGGGGTGATCAATGAAGCGGAAGCAAAGTGGGCATTGGAACACTATGATTTGGATACATCCTATGGATGGATGATTTTTCGGGCAGCTTTTCCGTGGACAAGCAAACGCCGTCCTGAAATAAAAGCCCTCTCCCTTACAATGGAGCAGCAGTCGTGTCGTGTCCCGGGACCACATTTCAAGGCACACGCTCCCGGTGATTCGTTTTCTTTCCTCCATCCGGTCAGTGGAAAAAAATACACATTGACCGTACAGGAATTGGAGCGGCAGACAATTTCCGAAAAGCGTTTCGGTTCTGACCGCTGGCTTTATCCGACGCATTTTACCGCCATGAGCTATACGTTTTCTCCTGAACCAGACGATGATATTTCAATCTGTGATTGCGCTGAGGGGGACAAACCTTTGAAAATTGCGCCATGCTCTGACCGCTATGCACCAGAGGCACGAAACGATATTGCTTGTATTGGCATTATCGGCGGAGCGGACGGTCCAATCGCAATCGTGTGTGAAGGCAGCTCAAAAGAAAAACTTCATGCAGTTTGTTCCTCTCTACACTTTGAGCCGGTGGAGGGTGATATTGAATGGCGTATCGTATTCAACATTAAAAGCTCCAATGAAATGTCATTAGAGCTGATCTAAGAAGAAAGCGGAGGCAAAGAAGGTGAAGCAACACACTTACATCGCAATCGACCTGAAATCCTTCTACGCCTCCGTGGAGTGCCGGGAGCGCGGCTTAGATCCTCTGGACACAAACCTTGTTGTCGCAGACGAAAGTCGGACGGACAAGACCATCTGCCTTGCCGTTACTCCCTCCCTCAAGAGCTACGGCATCTCCGGACGCGGGCGGCTATTTGAAGTCAAACAGCGCGTGAAGGAAGCGAATGCCGGACGGCAGCACGACGCACCGGGACGCAGACTGGACGGCACATCACACTTCTTCTCGGAGTTGCAGTAAACCCGTCTCTGGCGATTGACTTTATCATTGCGCCGCCCCGAATGGCGTATTACATGGAGTACAGCACCCGCATCTATCAGGTCTACCTCAAGTACATCGCGCCGGAGGACATTGTGGTCTATTCCATTGACGAGGTGTTCATGGACGTGACGGACTACCTGAACACCTACAAGCTCTCGGCACATGACCTTGCCATGAAGATCATCCTCGACGTGCTTGAGACAACCGGCATCACGGCAACCGCTGGGATTGGGACGAATCTCTTTCTCTGCAAAGTGGCAATGGATATTGTGGCGAAGCACATCCCCGCCGACAAGAACGGTGTCCGCATTGCAGAGCTGGATGAGATGAAGTTCCGGCGTGAGCTTTGGTCTCATCAGCCTCTCACGGACTTCTGGCGCGTGGGTCGGGGCATTGCCAAGAAACTTGAGCAGAACGGGATGTTCACGATGGGTGATGTTGCCCTCTGTTCAGAGCGGAACGAGGACTTGCTTTACAAGCTGTTCGGCAAGAATGCGGAATTGCTCATTGACCATGCGTGGGGATGGGAACCGACCACCATTGAAGCAATCAAAGCGTACCGTCCCAGCTCCAACAGCCTCAGCTCCGGTCAGGTATTGCACTGTCCCTATGAGCCGCAGAAGGCGAAGCTGGTTGTGCGGGAAATGACGGACTTGCTTGTGCTGGACTTGGTAGACAAGGGGCTTGTCACCGACCAGATGGTTCTCACAGTTGGCTACGACATTGAGAACCTGACTGATCCGGCGCGACGGGCAAAGTATCACGGCGCGGTGGAGACAGATCATTATGGGAGGCAGATTCCGAAACAGGCGCACGGCTCTATTAACCTCGACGGTCACACATCCTCTACTCGCAAAATAATGTGTGCTGTGTCAGAACTCTTCGACCGGATCGTGGATAAGAATCTGCTTGTCCGCCGTATGTATGTTGTTGCAAATCATGTCCTGCCGGAAGCTGATGTACCGAAGAAAAACGACGGTGCAGTCCAGCTCGACCTCTTTACCGACTATGCCGCCGAAGAGGAAAAACAGAAAGCCGAAGATGCCGCTTTGGAGCGTGAGCGGAAGATACAAGCCGCCACGCTTGCCATCAAGAAGAAGTATGGAAAGAACGCCATCCTCAAGGCAATGAATCTTGAAGAAGGTGCAACCGCGAAAGACCGCAATGCGCAGATTGGAGGGCATAAGGCGTGAACGGAAAATACGACGAGATCATGGGACTTCCTCACCACGTTTCCAAAACGCGACCACAAATGCCGATGTCAGATCGTGCAGCGCAGTTTGCGCCCTTTGCCGCCCTCACCGGCTATGATTCTGCAATCAAGGAAACCGGACGTCTGACCGACGAAAGGATTGAGCTTGATGAGGGAGCCTTGACCGCTTTGAACATGAGGTATCAGCTTCTCATGGATGCCCTTGATGAAGAGCCGGAGGTTGAAATAACCTACTTCAAACCTGATGAGCGCAAAGCTGGCGGTGCGTATGTAACTGCAACCGGCGCAGTCATAAAGGTTGATGACTTTGAGCGCCTAATTACCATGCAGGACGGCACAATGATTCCGATGGATGACATCCTAAGCATTGACGGAGAGCTGTTCTTATCCTTAGAATAATGTCGCTTGCCATGCGACCAAATGAAGTGAATACCGAAGTACAATATGACTGTAAGGTGAGACACCAAGCAGTCATTTTTTTATATACGGAGGTACAAAACATGAGAAAGAACATGACGGAGATCGTATTCATCCTTGATCGCAGCGGCTCTATGAGCGGACTGGAAACAGACACCATCGGAGGATTCAACTCCATGATTGAAAAGCAGAAAAAAGAGAATGGCGAGGCATTGATCTCTACCGTTCTCTTTGACAACGTGAGCGAGGTTATCCATGACCGTGTGCCGGTTCAGAAGGTGGAGCCGATGACCGACAGGGACTATTCCGTTCGCGGATGTACTGCCCTTCTGGATGCTATCGGCGGAGCAATTCATCACATTGGGAATGTCCACAAGTACGCAAGAAATGAGGATGTCCCTGAACATACGCTGTTCGTCATCACAACGGACGGCATGGAGAATGCAAGCCGCCGTTATGACAGTGAGACAGTTAAGAAAATGATCGAGCGGCAGAAGGAAAAGTACGGCTGGGAGTTTCTATTCCTCGGCGCAAATATTGACGCAGTAGAGACAGCAAGTCAGTTCGGAATCGGCGCAGATCGTGCAGTCAACTATCAGTGCGACAGTGAAGGAACTGCGTTGAATTATGAGGTGGTCAGCGAAGCAATCAGCTCTGTCCGGTGCAGTGCCCCGCTGAGCGCAGACTGGAAAAAGCGTATAGACGAGGACTACAAAAAGCGTGGAGGCCGCAAGCACAAGTAAATGTTTTTTGAAGCCGGGGTGATGATTCACTCCGGCGTTTTCTTTGGCAGGAACTGCCGTTAAAGCATCCGAAACGGATGCGCAGCCCGATGCCGCAGGCAGCGTTCTATGGGGATTGGGGAGTTTCCCCAACAAGCAGAAAATCGCTTTCGTGTCACGAAAGCCCTGCTTGCAGAAGAGTTTGACTCATTGACCAAACGCCTAATTGATGCTAAAATAAAGGAAAAAATCGCAGGAGGGTTGCTTAATGAGCTTGGGGGAAACAATTAGAATTACACGGCAAAAATCCTTTTATACGCAGGAGGAATTTGCTCGGAAGCTAAATGTTGCGCTGTCTACGGTCAACCGTTGGGAATTGAACAAAGCAAAACCCAGCGTGAAAGCTATGAGAGCAATCAAGTCTTTCTGCGAAGAAAATAATCAACCGTATGAATTCATTGAAGAACAGTGGGTTGGCTATATAGGGGGCGAATAATATGTCAGGTCAAAGAACTCAGTGGAATGAAGCAACAAGGGTGCAAATGCCAGCGCTTGTCCACTTGACACGAATTGGCTTCACATACTTTGGAAAAATTACCGAAGATAAGGCTGGCACTGTTTACGACCCGGATACAAATATCCTCATAGAAGTTTTTAAGTCTCAGTTTGCAAAGCTCAATCCGGAACGAGCCGGAGAAGCGGAAGCTATGCTCAGAATAATCCGACAAGAGCTTGATAACGATGATATTGGAGAAAGTTTTTATAAGCGGCTTAAGGCTGTTTCTCCAGTAAGGCTAATTGATTTTGAGCATCCGGAAAACAATACATTTCATTGCTCGGCGGAGTTTACCTGCAAGCGTGATGAGGATGAATTTCGACCGGATATAACGCTGTTTGTGAATGGGCTTCCTCTCGTGTTTATCGAAGTGAAAAAGCCCAATAATATCGGTGGTATGGTTGCCGAAGCTGAGCGCATGAACAAACTGCGGTTTCCCAATAAGAAATTTCGCAGGTTTATAAATATTACGCAGTTGATGATCTTCTCAAACAACATGGAGTACGATGCTATGGGGGGTATCGTGCCTATTCAAGGTGTCTTTTATTGCACTGGTTCAAAGAAAGGCTCTCCTTTTAATTGCTTCAGAGAAGAAAATCCGCTGAATCTTGATGTAGCACCGTATAACAGAGATTTTCCATATAAGGATATTGACCCTGAAGTTGAGAAGCAGATTCTTTCTGATTTCAACAATCAGGTCATTCATACAAGCCCTGAATATCAAACCAACTTACGGACAACGACTCCGACAAACCGTGTGCTCACATCAATGTGCAGCCCGGATAGACTACTTTTCCTACTTAAATATGGAATCACCTACTACCACAAGACGAAGGAGCTTGATGACGGTACAATCGAGCAAATAGACCAGAAGCACATTATGCGATATCAGCAGTTTTTTGCTGCAATGATTGTTCGAGAGCGTATCTCTGAAGGCACAACCTCTGGCATTATTTGGCATACCCAAGGAAGCGGCAAGACTGCTCTGTCTTTCCATCTTTCCTATGTGCTCACGGACTATTTTGCAAGCATTAACAAGGTAACGAAGTTTTACTTTATAGTTGACCGTCTTGACCTTATGAAGCAGTCCAAGGAGGAGTTCACAGCAAGAGGACTGGTTGTTAAAACCGCAAGTTCCAGAGCTGAGTTAATGGAGCAATTTCGGACAAATCAATCCCAGGAAGGAACAACCGGAGAACCTGAAATTACCGTTGTTAACATTCAGCGATTTGAGGAACGGCAGGATAAGGTTGTACTTCCATCTTATGCGACTAACCTGCAACGGGTTTTTATTATTGATGAGGCACATCGTGGATATAAACCGGAAGGTTCTTTCCTCGCCAATTTGTTCGATGCGGACCCTAACTCCATAAAGATTGCATTGACAGGAACGCCACTCTTGAAAAGTGAGCGCGAGTCATGGCGTGTTTTCGGCAACTACCTGCACACATATTATTACGATAAGTCTGTCCAAGATGGTTATACATTAAAAATTATTCGAGAGGATATCGAAACTTCCTACAAAGAGAAGCTGGAAGAAATCTACCATTCCCTTGAGAACCTGGTACAAAAGAAGGATGTCAAAAAGGATGATATTATTGAGCATCCGAACTATGTAAAAGAACTTCTCCGGTATATCATCACTGACCTGAAGCGTTTCCGGATTATTCGAGGAGATGATACATTAGGCGGCATGGTCATTTGCGAGACAAGTGAACAGGCTCGCAGATTGTTTGCGTATTTTGACGAGATTCAAAATGAACTGAACAAAGATGCGTCCAGCAAGAGCCATTTCAAGGTTGGACTTATCCTATATGATAGCGACGACAAGGACACCCGTGAAAATGTCATTACTGACTTCAAGGATAACTTTAAGGTGGATATGCTCATCGTGTACAATATGCTGCTTACTGGATTTGATGCTCCGAGATTGAAGCGACTCTATTTCGGGCGAAAACTCAGAGACCACAATCTTCTTCAGGCAATCACTCGTGTCAACAGACCGTATAAGAATAATCGGTATGGATACATCATCGATTTTGCCGACATCAAGAAGAATTTTGATGAAACAAATGCCGCATACCTTGCAGAACTCAATAAATTCAATGACCCTGACGAAGTAGGTGAAGGAAACGAGGCCAATATTTTTGCTCAGGTTATGGAAGACCCTGCTGAGCTGATTCAGCGTATGCAAAAAGCTCGACAAGTGCTTTTTGATTATCCGCTTGATAATGCAGAGGAATTCAGCACGGAGATTTCCACCATCGAGGACAAGTCGGTTCTTCTTGACCTGAAAAAAGCACTGATTGAGGTGCGTGACTGCTGTAATATTGTGAGAACCTTTGGTGATGATGACTTGAAGGCTGCATTCGCAAATTTCGAGATTTCTCGCCTGAAGGATATCCTCTCAGAAGTGCAAAGACACATCAATATCATCAATCAGCGGGAAGCCTTTGCTGATGACGATGCTACACGCATCATGGTCAATGAAGCCATGCAGGACATTACTTTTAACTTCAGCAAAATCGGTGAAGAGGAGTTAAAAATGGTATCCGGTGGCGAGGAGCTTAATGAAAAACTTCAAAGGATGGTGCGTAAATTCGCGGAGAATATTGACCCGGAAGATCCAGAATATATCACGCTGAGAGAAGCATTTCATGCTCGGTTTCATGAGCACGGCTTTACTCCTCAAAATATGGATGAGTTCAACTCCTACTCTAAAGCTATGGATGAAATACTCCAAAAGCTGGCAGAGCTACAGAAAAAGAATGCAGTCTTGTTGAGACGATACAACGGCGATGCAAAATTCGCTCGTGTTCATAAACGAATCCGGGAAGAAAATAAGAAGCGTAAAAGCGCAGGCAAACCGGTCATGCTCTCAGAATATGACGAAAGCATTGTCACAGCACTGATGACCATAAAAAGCGATATTGACCGTAAGGTTTATGATCGTAACGATATTCTGAAAAAAGATGCCTATTTTGAGCAGACGGTTATGACGGAAATTAAAACGGGCATGGATACCTTGGGGGTTGTCAATTCCCGAGAAGACAGAGTTTTTATTCAGAGCAGAATTACAAAGCAGTATCTCGAGCAATACAGAGAAACATATCCTGCCGCATAAGGAGAAGAAACCAATGGATATTAAGGCACAAACCTATAAGTTGATAGATGACCTGAAAGCTGTCTGCCACAATTACGGCATGGGAAACGACGGAAACGAGTACAAGGTCATTACTCAGATATTTCTATATAAGTTTTTGAACGATAAATTTGGCTATGAGATCAAGAAAAAGGATTCTCGTATTGCCAGTACTGAAAAGTGGGAAACCGCATATTCCGAACTGCCGGAGGACGACCGGCTTGATCTTCTGGATTCGTTATCTCCTGATATTCCACGGCTTTATCCGGAGCATTTGATCTCTACGCTGTGGAACCAGCAGGCAAAGGGAGATTTTGATTTGATCTTCGACAGCACCATGGTTGATATTGCTGACAAGAACATCGACATTTTCTCCACGCAAACAACGAAAAACACCAAAATTCCGCTGTTTGAAAAGCTCACCAATTTCGTGACTGATGACGCACAAAGAGCTCCATTTGCAAGAGCTTTGGTTGATAAGCTTGTCAATTTCTCTTTTGAGGACGCTTTTGCAGAGAGTTACGATTTTTTTGCAGGTGTATTTGAGTATGTCATCAAGGATTATAACACAAACGGCGGTGGCGTATATGCGGAGTATTACACGCCCCATGCAATCGCCGTGATTATGGCTCGACTTCTTGTCGGTGACAGACAGGATTTGCATAACATCGAGTGCTACGATCCGGCAGCCGGAACCGGTACACTGCTAATGGCACTTGCTCATCAGATTGGTGAAGATCGCTGCACGATTTTTGCGCAAGATCGCTCCCAAAAGAGTAATAAGATGCTCAAGCTAAACCTGATTCTTAATGGTCTGGTTTCCTCGCTCGATCATGCAATCCAGGGAGATACTTTGACTGATCCGTTCCATATGAGCGATGATGGAAAGTCTCTCCGGCAATTTGATTATGAGGTCTGCAACCCTCCATTCAACTTGGATTTCTCTGAGACAAGAGAGACGCTTGCGGCTATGCCAGCCCGTTTCTGGGCAGGTATCCCAAATGTGCCGAAGAAGAAAAAAGAGAGCATGTCCATCTACACATGCTTCCTTCAGCATGTGCTGAATTCGATGAAACCAAACGGAAAAGCTGCGATTGTACTTCCAACTGGTTTCCTCACGGCAAAGAGCAGCGTCGAGGGCAAACTGCTGAAGCATATTGTAAACGAGAGACTTGTATATGGCGTTATCAGTATGCCGTCCAATGTTTTTGCAAATACCGGTACGAATGTATCCGTTGTGTTCTTCGATAATTCAAAGTCTTCAGATAAAGTTATCCTAATCGATGCATCAAAGCTCGGTGAGGAGTACCAAGAGGGCAACAACAAAAAGGTTCGCCTGACACCTTCTGAGATTGATATGATTGTCGATACTTTTCTCAACAAGAAGACAGTGGAGGACTTTTCGGTTGCTGTAAGCTATGAGGATATTGAAGCGAAAAAGTGCTCTCTTGCAGCCGGTCAGTACTTTGATGTGAAGATTGAGTATGTGGAGCTTACGCAGGAAGAATTTGAGAGCAAAATGTCGGAGTTGACATCGAATTTGCAGAGCTACTTCGATGAAGGAAACGTTCTGCAAAAGGAGATTATGGAGCTGCTGAAGAGGGTGAAGTATGAGCAGATTTGAATTTGCTCACAGATGGCATAAGGATGGGACGATTTAGCATGATAGGCAATGAGAGATTATTAACCAATGGCTGGCAAATTCTAAAATTCAGTGAGTGCATAAAGCAGCTTAACACTGGATTGAATCCGAGAAACCATTTTTCTCTAGGCCATGGTAGCCTCAAATATATTACAGCAAAGAACTTGACACAGTTTGGCACAATTGATTTTTCAAAATGTGACTTTATAGATGAACAAGCAAAAAGAATTATCCATAGAAGGTCTGATATCCAAGTAGGTGACATATTGTTTTCTAGCAGAGCTCCTATCGGACATTGTCATTTGATATGTGAGAAACCAGATGACTACGATATAGGCGAATCTATATTTTCAATACGAGTGAATCGGAAAATTATTTTACCTGATTATCTATGTCTGTATATGGCGAGTGATTATTTTGTTAGAATGGCATCGCTGCATACAACAGGAAGTATTATACAAGAGATTCGCATTAGTGACCTAATGGATACAGATGTTATTCTTCCACCAATGAATGAGCAGAGGCGAATTGCTGAATGTTTCAAGAAGATTGATAGAAAAATAGCACTGAACAATAAAATAAATGATAATTTAGCGGCTTAATCGCTGATGGTGGCTTGACCGTTCATCAGCATGGGCAGTAGCCAGTCACGTAGGTGCTGAAGTTTTGATGTCTCTTCCAGATTGTTGTGCATAAATTCGTAGATAAGTGCTACGCGCTGATTGAATTGTGTAAGTATATCCTTTGAAGGTATCGGAACTAATAGATCACGTAATGTATCCTGACTTACATTCTTAAGGATAGATCCACCAGTTTGAGTGGCCGTACTTCCCTCTAACTGCTTCAAAAAAAGCATTAAGTAATGCTGCAAAATACTATCTATCGGAGTTGCGCAGATGATAAAACCACAGAAGATAATATCCTTACTGGGATTGTATAGGATTCTTGGTGCCCCTGGAATACCGCTTCGTGCTATGAGGATGCTTTCATTTGAAACGAGATATTTTTCTGCCTGCGTACAAGGAAGGCAAATTTCATCAAGTTCTCTTTCATCTAACAGAATTGATGAAGAAGATATATTGCGAACGTTAACAATATGATATGTTGTATCACCTGTGGTGTTTTTGTCATAGTTGATGCCATTTCGGAAGGAGCTAACTTCTCCAAGCGGCACCACACACCAACTTTCAGGAATTTTGCGTTTTAACCCGTTGTTCCACACCATCTGACCGCCAGATGACCGGTATGGATTACCGCTCTCGTCTGGAAAGTCAAATTGCGTGAACCAATAGTCATAGAGCAGACGAAGCTGCTGAGCTAAATTATCATTTA